>OLIF01000036.1_pt1 | contig 140646 bp, 122 predicted proteins | sample 1609681 | NCBI WGS metagenome assembly OLIF01 (sample SAMEA4350143, study PRJEB24818) | metagenome | biome: human; feature: gut; material: faeces | place: Denmark | collected 2013-09 | reverse complement strand
GCCTGCGGCGGCATACCGTCAGGTACAGGGATAAGAAACATGACACCCATCACCACCAGGGGCGCCAATAATTTCCATATATTATCTTTTGCTAAAGACATACGGGTTCTCCGACAATTAATATTCCAATTTTATCAAGTGCTTAAATTATTAAATCTGTGCTAAAAACCAGGTAAGAATCAGCAGGTCGGCACTGCCGCCTGGACTGAGATTTCGTTCGATACACTCCCTGTCGAACTGCCGGAGATAATCGAGATCGGCGGGGGTTCGGATGCCCCCATTGTTTAATAGTGTTTGCGCCTCGCGCTGTAGCCAGCGCAGGCCACTCTCGCCGCCGCGCGATGCAACGTTGGTATCGCCGTTCATCGCCATCAGCAGCAGTAAGGTATCGAGCAATGCCAGTTCAGGTTCTATCCCCTGATCCAGCAGAGTGAGGTAGTGCGGCAGGGCGTGGTTGGTCACCAGCGGGTAACCCGCTTCGGCTTCACCGCGTGCGCCGGTAAGACCAAGCTGCTGGTATAAACGCTGGCCTGCCGTCAACTGTTGATTGTTGGTACGCAGTTCGCGCTCGGTCAGACCGCGGCAGAAACTTGCCGCTGTCGAACAAACGGTTTTGGGTGTTACCGGCTGGTTGAGTTGAAGTAAACGGCCAATCGCCGCGCATATCAGCCCTAAAGAAAAAATGCTGCCTTTATGGGTGTTCACACCCGCAGTAGCACGGAACATATCGCCTTCACAGGCCATACCAATTGGGCGTAATCCGCTGAGTACTGCTTCTGGCGCCATCTCTGCGCTACAGGCGCCAAATTCAATAAAACGAGGTAACCAGCTCTGAATCGCCAGTGCGCTACGATGAAAATCTTCCAGCGCCATATCTTTGTGCGCGCCGCAGTTAATACGATCCACCAGGCCAGGTTTTGGTGACAGATTGACTTCAGTCAGCATGGCGCGCCAGCCGAGCAGGGCGTAATCATCGATTAATGACGCAGCAAGTTTTGTGGTTTTAGTTGACGTTGCAGGCATCGACATCGTTCAGCAGCGCCTCCATACGGTTGAGTAAATCGGTCAGTTGATGGTTTTTCCCGCGCGCGCAAACAGCCGCGCTTTGCTCGCATAACAGACAACGGCGAGCGGGCAGTGAATAATCGCGACGGGAGAGAATTTCGCCTTCGGGCGTCAGGACATCGATATCCCACAAACGCCCGAGAGGATGGCTATGCTCAAGTTCAATAGTTGCGAGCTTGAGTTCACGGGCCGGAGCGGCAACGCTTAATAAGCCCTCCGGTCCGCTAGCGGAAACCCGTGCAGCCTGCTCCTGAATTTGCCAACCCTGTTTTGCGGCTAAAGCACACAGGGCAGTTACGCCATGATTAAAAATTCGGCGTGTTATCTCGCTGTCTTTAATCGGCCCAGGCGCAACCACGGTAAAGGAGACCAGTGGAACAGGATTGCGTTTGAGCCAGGCGTGTTGCCGTGTTTGCCTTTCATCCCGGCTGACGAGCAGCTCGGGAATAGAAACCGCATGATGGCTGGCGAGTTCAGGGAGCAGGTGCATGGTTTATTCCTTCACCTGATGCACAACATCAATCACCGAACCATCGCGGTAACGCACGACGGCAACAACGCGGTCGGTGAATTCAATCGGCTGTGGTTCGCCGGTCAGCAGACGCGCACGTTCACGCAGCCATTCAATGGAAACCACTTTAATGCCTGCTTCTTGTAGACGTTCTGCCAGCTCCGGGCGTGCCGGGTTTACAGCGATACCGTGGTCAGTGACCAGAATATCGACGCTGGAGCCCGGGGTGATGCAGGTCAGCACGTTATCCACCAGTGTCGGGATACGGCCACGTACCAGCGGCGCGACGATGATGGAAAGGGCAGAGGCGATTGCAGTATCACAGTGACCGCCGGAAGCGCCACGCAGTACGCCATCAGAGCCGGTCAGCACGTTGACGTTGAACTGGGTGTCAATTTCCAGTGCGCTCAACACCACTACATCGAGACGATCAACTGATGCGCCTTTAGAACCCCAGTTGGCGTACTGGTTAGCGCTGATTTCGATATGATTCGGGTTACGTGCCAGCGACTGTGCGGCCTGACCGTCAAAACTCTGTACGTCCAGCAGCTTACGGATTAGCCCTTTTTCATGCAGATCAACCATGGTGGCGGTGATACCGCCGAGGGCGAAGTCGGCGTGAATGTCGCGGCTACGCATTTTGTCTTCCAGGAAACGGGTTACCGCCAGCGATGCGCCGCCAGTCCCGGTTTGCATGGAGAAACCTTCTTTGAAGTAGCCTGAGTTGACAATCACATCCGCGGCGCTGCGGGCAATCAGCAGTTCGCGCGGGTTAGTGGTCATACGGGTCGCGCCTGCACCGATTTTTGCTGCATCGCCTACGCGATCAAGTTTGACGATCAGATCAACCTGATCCTGTTTGATGCTGGCAGGATTGTGCGGGTAAGGCAGCAGCTCTTCGGTAAGCATTACCACCTGTTTTGCATTATCGGCATCAACCATTGCATAGCCGAGAGAGCCGCAGCAGGCTTTGCCGGTATAACCGTTGGCATTACCGAATTCATCACAGGACGGGACGCCGAGGAATGCCACGTCGATGCTCAGCTCGCCGCTCTGTACCAGATGCACGCGACCGCCGTGGGAGTGGATTTGCACCGGTTCAGCCAGCAGGCCCCGGGAGATTTCTTCCGCCAGCGGGCCGCGCAGACCGGAGGTATAAATGCGGGTGACCACGCCCTGACGAATATGCTCTACCAGCGGCGCATGGCAATCGCTCAGGGAACTGGATGCCAGGGTCAGATTTTTAAAGCCCATCTTCGCGATGACGTCCATCACCATATTGACGGTCAGGTCGCCGCCGCGGAAAGCGTGGTGGAAAGAGACGGTCATACCGTCCTGTAAACCAGAGCGACGAATCGCCTCTTCCAGGTTGGCGCATAGTTTGCGATCACGCGTTCTTTCTGTCTGATAAGTTTTCTTTGGCGAATTCTGGAAAGCGGCAAGATTGCATTCAGCGTGACGATTCCAGGCTGCTACCCGTTCTTGTCGTTGAGATTGTTCAATTTTCTGCGTCATTTGGATTGCCTTATTCTTCGCGGATGCCGGAAAGTTCTGCACGGGAGAGCACCAGACGGGCGCGATCGATAACCGGACCGTCAACCATCTTGCCGTTCAGAGAAACGACGCCGAGACCTTCGCGAGCGGCGGCTTCAGCGGCGTCTACGACGCGGCGTGCGTGATCCACTTCTTTCTGAGTTGGCGCGTAGAGGTTGTGTAGCAGATCAATCTGACGCGGGTTGATGAGCGATTTGCCATCAAAGCCCAGTTGTTTGATATGTGCCGCTTCTTGCAGGAATCCCGCTTCGTTGTTGGCATCGGAATAGACTGTATCGAATGCCTGAATACCGGCAGAGCGCGCGGCCTGCAAAATGGAACAACGAGCGAACAGCAGTTCGGTCCCTTCCGGGGAACGCTCAGTGCGCAGGTTGCGCACATAGTCTTCTGCACCGAGGGCAATACCGATCAAACGCTCGGAAGCGTGAGCGATTTCCACCGCGCGAGTAATGCCCAGCGGAGATTCGATCGCCGCCAGTAGCCCCGTGCTGCCTGCTTCGCGACCGCAGGCTTTTTCAATACGCAGGATCTCTTTTTCGATATCCAGAACGTCCTGAGCGGTGTCGGTTTTCGGCAGACGCACAATGTCCGCGCCGCCGCGAACGACGGCTTCCAGGTCGTTAACGCCCCATTCAGAATCCAGCGCATTAACACGCACGATAGTTTCAATATCGCGATACAGCGGGTGTTGCAGCGCGTGGTAAACCATGCGGCGGGCGGTGTCTTTTTCACGCAGTGCCACGGAGTCTTCGAGGTCGAACATCAGGGCATCTGCCGGGTAAATGAAGGAGTTGCTGACCATCGCGGCATTGGCGCCAGGTACGAACAACATGCTGCGGCGGGTGCGAGTTTTACGTTGTTGCAGCGAAGCGGAAATCATTGGCAATCCTCCCATGGCAGAGCCGGGATACCGCTGGCGCGCGCCAGCAGGGCTTCCAGTCGTGCACGTAAAATGCAGTCCAGTGCGCCTTTGTCATCGACATTTAGCTGTACGCCGCGCACGTTATAGCGGGCGAGAACGTCAAGAATGGTGGTGCGAATCGCATCGCCAAACTGTTTCTCAACGCTGCTGTTGATTTGCAGATCGATATTCTGCGTATCGAGTGGGGCGATGCGTATCATCACATCCCCAGACTCAAGGGTGCCTGCGACGGCGGGCTGCTTTATTTTCATTTTTCACCTGTTTCTTATGCGGGGGTCTTTTGACGAACTGCCGCGTCCTGGCGGGAGTGCTCAAGCAGATTCTGCAGGTAGTGCAGCGTGGCTTCCGGGACCAGCGGCGCGATAGCCGTGAGATCGTTTTTCACCAGCAATTGACGTACCCTGGAAGCGGATATCGGTAACTCCTGGTAACGCAGCCGCTCAATTTCAACCAGTTCGATGGGCGGTGCGGGAATAGTCGGTGTTTCCAGCCAGTAGCGCATATCCTGGTTGTACTGGGCGGTAACGCGACAAAAGGGTTCAGTACCGACAAAACGGTGAGTTACGCCCAGCGCGGGGGCGAGGTACTGACGGAAAATCTTCAGATCAATTTCGGTATAACAGTGGTTAATAACGCTCTGCTCTTTAATGAAGTAGCAGGGGAACGTTGCGCGGGAGATGATGTACTCGGAACCGCGATGCACGGTTAGACGCGGAATATCGGCGGTGCCTTTTACTACCAGATTCAACCGATCTTCATAGGGGAAACGTGAAGAATCTTCTTTGACTAAAAACAGATGCAGCCAGTCGCATTGCGCCGCCGCTTGCTGAATCAGATAACGATGTCCATTGGTAAAGGGATTGGCATTCATCACGATGCAGCCGATTTTGCTCCCTTCATGACGAAACTTTTTCAGTGATTCGGCGTAGCGTTTCAGACGCGTGGCGCTGTTTTCCATTAACACCATCACTCCAGGAACGCGGGTCAGCGTAGAGAAACCGCACTGGTGGAACAGCGCCTCGTATTCAGTTTTGGTATAAATAAACAGATGCGTACAGTGTCGTTCATAGGCGAGATTTATCAGTTCAGTGGCTAATTTCAGTGCCAGTCCTTCTCCGCGAACTGATTTACTGATAGCGACGCACTTAATAATATTCCCGGCAATTCCTCCACAAGCGATGAGCTTTTCATTACGAGTTACGGTAATAAATACTTCGACGGTGGTGTCAACGCTCAAATCATTTTCATGTAGAAATTGCGTGATTTCCGCCATTCTTTTATTTTCTGAACGTTTTACGTGGGAAAAAGTATCATTGCCGAACATAATAAATAGTTTCCTGGAGGTATCTGTTGTTATCAAATTGCAACGAATGTTGCGCAATGTTGCAAGTTGATAACTTTTTATTTTCAGTCAGGAGAAAGGATTGCAAGCGAGATATTTCTGTTTCTCCTTTTTCCATACATCCTAAGGAGTATTGCACCGTGAAATTTTGATTTATTTCACATAGAGTTAGTGGTTTTTTATTTATTTAATGGTTTTAAGTTTTTTAATTAATGTAATTACGAAATGACCCGTAGGTTTAATTGATTTAATGAATGAAATTTGCCACGATCATATTTAATGTTTATGGGTTCAGACTCAACATTTTAATTACATACGTCAAAGCGGTTCGGGGTAGCCCACAAGGAAAACAATGTTGCAGTTTAATGAGAATAAACAATTTGCTTTTTTCCAACGGCTGGCCTTTCCGTTGCGTATCTTTTTGTTGATTTTGGTGTTCTCGATATTTGTTATCGCTGCGCTGGCACAATATTTTACTGCCAGCTTTGAGGATTATTTAACGCTTCATGTTCGTGATATGGCCATGAATCAGGCAAAAATTATTGCCTCTAGTGACAGCATCATCACTGCAGTGAAAACGCGTGACCGCAAACGGTTAGCAACGATCGCCAACAAATTGCAGAAAGATACTGACTTTGACTATGTGGTGATTGGTGATCGTGACTCGATCCGCCTCTATCACCCTAATCCCGAGAAAATTGGTTATCCGATGCAGTTCACCAAACCCGGCGCGCTGGAGAAAGGAGAGAGCTATTTCATCACCGGCAAAGGGTCTATAGGTATGGCAATGCGCGCTAAAACGCCGATCTTTGATGATGATGGCAAAGTTATCGGTGTGGTATCTGTCGGTTATCTTGTGAGTAAGATTGATAGCTGGCGGGCCGAATTTTTATTACCGATGGCTGGCGTATTTGTCCTGCTATTAGGTATTTTGATGCTGTTGTCCTGGTTTTTAGCCGCGCATATCCGCCGCCAGATGATGGGAATGGAACCGAAGCAAATCGCGCGCGTAGTTCGCCAGCAGGAGGCGCTGTTTAGTTCGGTTTATGAAGGGCTGATTGCGGTGGATCCACAAGGGCATATTACCGCCATTAACCGCAATGCAAGAAAGATGTTAGGGCTAAGCTCCCCTGGGCGGCAATGGCTGGGCAGACCAATCTCTGCGGTGGTCAAGCCTGCCGATTTCTTTACTGAGCAGATTGATGAAAGGCGCCAGGATGTCGTGGCGAATTTTAATGGTCTGAGCGTTATTGCTAACCGGGAAGCTATTCGTTCTGGTGATGATTTACTCGGCGCAATTATTAGTTTTCGCAGTAAAGACGAAATTTCCACTCTCAATGCGCAATTGACGCAAATTAAACAATATGTCGAAAGCCTGCGTACATTACGTCATGAACATCTCAATTGGATGTCGACGCTCAATGGTCTGTTGCAAATGAAAGAGTATGATCGCGTACTGGCGATGGTACAGGGAGAATCGCAGGCGCAGCAGCAGCTCATTGATAGCCTGCGTGAAGCATTCGCCGATCGCCAGGTGGCGGGGTTGCTTTTTGGTAAAGTGCAGCGCGCCCGTGAACTGGGGCTAAAAATGACGATTGTTCCCGGCAGCCAGCTTTCACAACTACCGCAAGGACTGGATAGTACCGAGTTTGCGGCGATTGTGGGCAACTTACTCGACAACGCTTTTGAAGCCAGTTTGCGTAACGATGAAGGGAATAAGGTTGTCGAATTATACCTGAGCGATGAAGGCGATGATGTGGTGATTGAAGTCGCCGATCAGGGCTGCGGTGTTCCAGAAGCATTACGCGACAAAATATTTGAGCAGGGGGTCAGTACGCGAGCTGATGAACCTGGTGAACATGGCATCGGGTTGTATCTGATTGCCAGCTATGTAGCGCGCTGCGGTGGTGTTATCACACTCGAAGAGAATGCTCCCTGCGGTACCTTATTTTCAATCTATATTCCGAAAGTGAAATCTAATGACAGCTCCATTAACCCTATTGATCGTTGAGGACGAAACGCCGCTGGCAGAGATGCATGCGGAATATATTCGTCACATTCCCGGCTTTAGCCAGATATTGTTGGCGGGGAACCTGGCGCAGGCCCGCATGATGATCGAGCGTTTTAAGCCGGGGCTTATCTTGCTGGATAACTATCTTCCTGACGGTAGAGGCATTAATTTGCTGCACGAATTAGTGCAGACACATTATCCGGGCGATGTTGTTTTTACCACCGCGGCCAGTGATATGGAAACGGTGTCTGAAGCCGTACGCTGCGGTGTGTTTGATTATCTGATCAAGCCAATCGCTTATGAGCGACTGGGGCAGACATTAACCCGTTATCGCCAGCGTAAGCACATGCTGGAAAGTATTGATAGCGCCAGCCAGAAGCAAATTGATGAAATGTTCAACGCTTATGCTCGCGGTGAGCCGAAGGACGATCTGCCGACCGGCATTGATGCGTTGACGCTAAACGCCGTGAGAAAACTGTTCAAGGAACCTGATGTACAACATACTGCGGAAACGGTGGCGCAGGCATTAACCATCAGTCGCACCACCGCCAGACGGTATCTCGAATATTGCGCCAGTCGCCATCTGATTATCGCCGAGATTGTTCACGGCAAAGTCGGTAGACCGCAGCGCATTTACCACAATGGGTGACGCGAACATTGCCGGAGGAAGTACGCCTCCGGCATTAGTGTTTATTTGCCAGTAACTGCTGCGGCTGTTCCTGGCACCATTAACTCAGTCGCAACGATAACAATCACCAGTCCGACAAGCACCGGTACAGAGGTGCGTTTAACGACTTCAAATGGCGAGATTTTCGCCATCCCGGCAACCGCAACGACCACGCCAGAAACGGGAGAAAGGGTACGGCCCAGGTTGGACGCTTGCAACATTGGGATGGTTAAATACGCCGGGTTAATGCCGGAAGAGTGCGCCAGTTTCGGGATCATCTCAACAAACGCATAAAACGGCGCATTGCCTGAACCGGTCGTGACCGCCGCCAGCATTGTCAGGATCACCAATACCAGCATCAGGATGATACTCGCCGAACCAAACGAGGTGGCGATAGAAATCAGACTTTGAATAAAGCCGATGGTGCTAAGCCCCTGAGCGAATACCCCAGCGGCAACCAGCAGCATAACCACGTTAGCGAAGGCATCGGCCATGCCGCGATAAGCCACTTCAAGGCCGGAAAAGACTTTTTGCGTATTAAAGCTACGAATAAACTCCAGAATGGAGGCAATCAGCATACAGATCACCAGAATAGTGATGATGTGCAATTGCGGGCCCCATTTGCCGTCAAAGATGAGCACGCCAATAATTGGTGTGAACGGCAGAATGGCGTAAAACGCCGGAGCAGTAGTGGTGATTTCGCTGACATCTAACATTTCGTGAGAGATGTGCTCTTTTTTATCCAGATAACGCTGCCAGAAAAAGTGGGCAATCGCCATGCCGATAATCGCGGCAATCGAGATAGGCAGTGTCGTTTTGAAGGCGAAGTCAATCAGCGACATTTCGGAAGCCTGCGCCGCCAGTACTACGTCACCTGATGTCGGTGCAAGAATAATCGCCGCCGGTGAAGCGCAGATGGCAGCAGCGGCACCACGGCTGATACCAACGTTTACCATTACCGGGAACAGGGTTGCCATCAGTAAAACACCCAGGCCGGTTGCAGAAGAGACAGCCAGTGACATCAGACAGGCGACAAAATAAGCGGCAATCATCAGCAAGTAAGGGGAATTGATGTATTGCAGCGGTTTTGACGCCAACTTGACAACCATATCGTTCGCGCCGATATGGGTCATATAAGCGGCAAAGCCACACAGCATCATGATCATCATACCGAGGTCGCCGCCGCGGCTCATCAGTAATATTTTAACGTATTCAACGATGTCTGTGGCGCTGTAGCCCGTTGATTCCTGGCTGGCAGGGAGAACTTTGTGCCCCATGATGGCACTGATGATCAGTAATAACAAACCGCCAACGAATAATACTCCGGTGGCGGAATACCCTTTAATGATGTAGCGAGCTACACCCACAATAACCACAACTCCAATAAGGAGTTCAATGAATGTCAGCATAATTTTTCCTGTCTCCAGGCCCCAAAGTAAATAATAAAAAATTCCTAAAAATTAAAGAAAAAATATGCCGAATAAATCAACAGCGAATGCTGATTGAAATCAATAAAAACTATCATTAACACATTGATGTTGCTGTTTTTATACCTGGATAACAAAATTTATTTTTATAGTTAGTAATTACAATATAACGATGTATATAAAATGATGATTTATTGAAATGCTTTTGTTAATGGTTTTGATGCGTGTTCAAAAAACAATCTCTCGTAGGTGTAAACTGATAATGTAGGAAATATTTATTGGTTGATTATTATATCTGGTTAAAAAATAAGTGAATTTTTATTCTTGTCTGCTGTTTTTTGTATCAGTGGATTTTTTAAGTCAAGTTGTTTATAGGCGGGAGACATCGCTTAAATTTCCAGAGTAATCTGATAATATTATCTCTGAATCACCTTGCATAAATATATCAAACATTCGGATTATTCCTTATATTGGGTGCTGTTAAGGCTATGTTTATTTTAGCCAGGCTATGCTAAGAGCGGTTTTTTGATAAATATTTCGTGGTTACTAATGGGCACTAGCAAATATATTCCCGCATTTCTCTTTGTTTTTACTCAATTAGTCGGCGTTGGAGCAGCTTCTGCAGATACACCTCAGTGGTTGTCAACATTTAAAGAGAATGTTGCAGAAACATGGCAGCAGCCACAACATTATGATTTGTATATACCAGCGATCACCTGGCATGCGCGTTTTGCCTACGACAAAGAAAAAATCGAACATTATAACGAGCGGCCGTGGGGCGGTGGGTTTGGTCAGTCCCGGTGGGATGAAAAAGGTAACTGGCACGGCCTGTATGCAATGGCATTTAAGGATTCATGGAATAAATGGGAGCCCATTGCTGGATACGGTTGGGAAAGCACCTGGCGACCACTGGCGGATGAAAATTTTCATGTAGGTCTGGGATTCACCGCAGGTGTGACGGTGCGTGATAACTGGAACTATATACCGATCCCGGTTTTACTGCCGTTGGCTTCTGTAGGGTATGGCCCAGCGACTTTTCAGATGACCTACATACCTGGTACTTACAATAATGGCAATGTGTACTTTGCCTGGATGCGCTTCCAGTTTTGAGACAAATGACTTTTTGAAAAATTCTTAAAAAACAGTAAGTAAAGTAATTAACATCAAAAATAACGCGACTTTTATCACTTTTTAGTAAAGTTGCGCTGGACAAAGCGTACCACAATTGGTGTACTGGTAACCGACACAGCATTTGTGTCTATTTTTCATGTAAAGGTAATTTTGATGTCTAAGATTAAAGGTAACGTTAAGTGGTTTAATGAGTCCAAAGGATTCGGTTTCATTACTCCGGAAGACGGCAGCAAAGACGTGTTCGTACACTTCTCTGCAATCCAGACTAATGGTTTTAAAACTCTTGCTGAAGGTCAGCGCGTAGAGTTCGAAATCACTAACGGTGCCAAAGGCCCTTCTGCTGCAAACGTAATCGCTCTGTAAGATACGTCAGCAAGAATTCAAAACCCGCCTAATCAGCGGGTTTTTTTTGTTCTTCAGTGTGCGGTTGATGCCGAAAACAGCCAAAAAGCCAGCGCCGTCATGGCAAAAGACCCCAGCAGGTTAACGAAGACATTCAATAATGCCCAGCCGAAGCGTCCCTCCTGTAACAAAAATACGACTTCTGCCGAGAATGTTGAGAAGGTCGTTAGCCCTCCGCAAAAACCCGTGGTAATTAACACTTTCCACACTGGATCGATGTTAGTCATGCGGCTGAACCAGGCAAATCCCATTCCGATGATGAATGCGCCAATCAGGTTTGCTGCAAGCGTCCCTAACGGAATAGTCTGATGCAATGGGTTAAACCGCATACTTAACATCCATCTCGCCACGCTTCCCGTACCACCGCCAATAAAAACTGCTAAAAGGAGTTGTAACACTGCAAAATCCTGCTATTTGATTTGTATGAGTGATGAGTGTAACTCTGAATAATCGTCGTTGGCGAATTTTACGACTCTGACGGGAGGTGGCAATGCTGGTTGCTGCAGGACAGTTTGCTGTTACATCTGTATGGGAAAAGAATGCCGGGATTTGCGCTTCGTTAATGGCGCAGGCGGCGGAAAATGACGCCTCGTTATTTGTCCTGCCGGAAGCTTTGCTGGCGCGCGACGATTATGACCCGGATCTTTCGGTTAAATCGGCGCAATTTCTGGAGGGGGAATTTCTTGCATGTTTACTGCGGGAAAGTAAGCGTAACATGATGACGACCATTTTGACGATTCATGTTCCGTCAACGCCAGGGCGCGCATGGAATATGTTGGTGGCATTGCAGGCAGGAAAAATCGTCGCCCATTATGCCAAGCTTCATCTTTATGATGCATTCTCAATCCAGGAGTCGCGCCACGTGGACGCCGGGGAAATGGTTGCTCCGTTACTGGAAGTCGAGGGCATGAAAGTGGGACTGATGACCTGTTATGATTTGCGCTTTCCTGAATTAGCGATGGCGCTGGCGTTACAGGGGGCGGAAATCCTGGTGCTTCCGGCAGCCTGGGTTCGTGGGCCGCTCAAAGAACACCACTGGTCAACATTGCTTGCTGCGCGTGCTCTGGATACTACCTGTTATATGGTGGCGGCGGGGGAGTGCGGGAATAAAAATATTGGGCAAAGCCGGATTATCGATCCCTTTGGCATGACTATTGCGGCGGCGGCAGAAATGCCCGCGCTGATTATGGCAGAAGTGACGCCCGAACGAGTTCGTCAGGTTCGCGCGCAACTTCCCGTCTTAAATAACCGACGTTTTGCGCCTCCGCAATTATTATGACGTTTTTTTATTCGGTGCTTGATTCACCTTGTTACAGATTGCTATTGTGTGCGCGCGTCGAATGACCGTTAATATTCTCTGGTCTTTAAGGCGCGTTCTGTTGCCAGTTTTATGTCAAGAAGGTATCTATGGGTGAGATTAGTATTACCAAACTGCTGGTCGTTGCGGCGCTGGTCGTTTTGCTGTTTGGGACTAAGAAGTTACGTACGCTGGGCGGAGACCTTGGAGCGGCCATTAAAGGATTCAAGAAGGCGATGAATGATGACGATGCTGCGGCGAAAAAAGACGCAGACGTGGATCTTCAGGCTGAGAAGCTCTCTCATAAAGAGTGACGTGGCGAGCAGGACGCTCCCTCATAATCTTGTTCGATAAAAAAACCCGCTCAGATAGCGGGTTTTTTATTGGACAGATGTAAGTAATTGTTACTTAATTATTTTACTTCTATCCCTTTGGCCTGCAAATCGGCATGGTACGAAGAACGGACGAAAGGCCCACATGCAGCATGGGTAAAGCCCATCGCCAGCGCTTCGGCTTTCATTTCGTCGAACTCATCCGGGCTAACGTAACGTTGAACCGGCAGATGATGGCGGCTTGGCTGCAAATATTGCCCCAGCGTTAACATCGTCACACCATGGCGACGCAGGTCGCGCATCACTTCAATAATTTCTTCATTGGTTTCACCCAGACCTACCATCAGACCCGATTTGGTTGGGATCTCTGGATGCGCTTCTTTAAAGCGTTCCAGTAGCTTTAGCGACCAGTTATAGTCGGCGCCCGGACGAACCTGACGGTAGATACGTGGCACGTTTTCCAGATTGTGGTTGAAAACGTCGGGTGGTGTTGCGGTCAGGATATCCAGCGCACGATCCATACGACCACGGAAATCGGGTACCAGAGTTTCAATTTTTATTTCCGGGCTTTTCTCCCGGATGGCAGTAATGCAATCCGCAAAATGCTGGGCGCCGCCATCGCGCAGGTCATCACGATCAACGGAGGTGATAACAACATAACGCAGTGCCATATCGGCAATGGTTTGCGCCAGTTTCATCGGTTCATTGGCATCAGGAGCTATCGGGCGACCGTGGGCGACGTCACAGAACGGGCAACGGCGAGTACAAATGGCGCCGAGGATCATGAAAGTTGCTGTGCCGTGGTTGAAGCATTCCGCCAGGTTGGGGCAAGAGGCTTCCTCGCAGACAGAATGCAGGCCATTTTTGCGCATTGCGGCTTTGATGCCCTGGATACGTGTAGAGTCCGCTGGAAGCTTGATTTTCATCCATTCCGGCTTGCGCAGCAGTGCTTCGCGCTCTGTTGCTACGTTTTTAACCGGGATAAGGGCCATCTTATCGGCATCGCGGTATTTAACACCGCGTTCCATCACAATGGGTTTACTCATAGCGTGCGTGTTCCAGTTGCGAATTACGAAGGAAAGCGTTTCAATTCAATAGATTGTTGTAATTATCAACTATTTTTGAATTAACGACTGGCAGTATATCATTGAAATAGACCTGAAAGCAGCCAAAGTGGTCGCGAAAATGTAAAATTGTTGTTGGTTTGTGCCATTTTATTGTCCTGTGCTGTGAACTCGATGTAACACTACTTTTTCAAAACGCATTTCGTATTACATCAATAACGCCCTCAAGTATAGGATCGCGCAAGCTGAATTTGTTGTAATGGACTGAGAAATCAATGCGTTCTTCGTTAAGAGCGGGAAAGGGGAGTTTCTCCAGTGGCCAGCAGCGACTGAAGAGGGTGAAAAAGCGGCTGGGGATCATCGCTAACATATCACTATTCGCCACCAGCGCCGTAATGGTTAAAATATTGTAACTGGTAAAATTGATTTGTCGCTCAGGAAACATACTTTGTATCCGCTGACGTAGAACGCTGAAATTTTCTCCTTCAGGCAGCAGAAGGATATGCGCGGCCTGTTGGATTTTGCTCATGTCGCCCGTCGCGGTAAGAAGCGGATTTTCCTTTCGGCAAATTAATGTCATCTCATCCGTGAACAGGACATGGTGTTGAATAGCCCGCTTTGAATACATCATGTTATCGATAATCAGATCGGTCTGAAACTGACTAAGCTGAAGCTCGGCATCATTAATCGACTGATTACGCAGTAATAGATGTGGATAGCGTGATTTAATCGCCCGGTAGATGGTGGGTAACACCAGCGCGCCGACAGAGGGTGTAGTGGCAATGGTTATTGTGCGCTGTTTATCATAACAGCCGTCAATATCCAGTGCGCCGAGGATGGATTCCAGTCCCTGACTGATATATTCATGCAAATGCATCGCAAAGGCAGTTGGTGCAACGCCCTGGCCTTTACGAATAAACAGCGGATCAGGAAATATAATTCTTAATTTCTGAATAGACTGGCTGATAGCCGAAGGTGTCAGATTAAGTATTTTTGCGGCATTAACGATACCCTTGTGTACATATACGGCCTCAAAAATAGTCAGGAGATTAAGATCGATATTTCTTAATGTTTTAAAAATTTGTGGTTTTCCTTCCGACGCCGTTTCGTTTAAACGAAATTCGTTTGAGTTATTATTATTCACGCACTTACCCCATCTTTATTTATAAATAATTGTAAAGAATACATTTATCATGCTTATTATTTAACTGGAACGCGCTTGTTCTGCCATCATTAACCATTTCAATAGGTTAATCAATGGGGTGAGTTACGGAGCAAGGCATGCCAACACGTTTCAGCGAGTGAAGAAGAAAATATACAAAGGAGAAGGCGTTGTAAAGTATTAGCGAAATTTATAAGTGATGACCCAGTGTATTTTGGGCCATTTATGAGTTTAATTAAGCAGGGATATATTCTACGGCAGGATTATTTAGCAGGGCTAAAATATTTTTCAGTAAATGTGGCGAAATATTATCAGGCGTTGCATCGCTCTTCCATTGTGATATTTTAGCCATTTCCATCCCTGCATAACCACAAGGGTTAATACGTAAAAATGGAGAAAGATCCATATTGACGTTTAATGCCAGGCCGTGGAATGAACAGCCGCGACGAATCCGTAAGCCGAGAGAACAAATTTTCTTTTTCCCAACATAGACACCCGGAGCATCGGCGCGAGGATGCGCTTTAATATCCAGTTCAGCCAGGGTATTCACCACTGTTTGTTCGAGCAAAGTCACCAGCTCACGTACACCCAGTTTGCGGCGTTTAAGGTTAAACAGAACGTACATCACCTGCTGACCTGGACCGTGATAGGTTACCTGGCCACCGCGATCGCTCTGAATTACCGGAATATCGCCTGGCATTAAGATATGCTCGGCTTTCCCTGCCTGTCCCTGAGTAAATACAGGGTAGTGCTCTACAAGCCAGATCTCATCCAGGGTGTTTTCATCACGAGTATCGGTGAATTCATGCATAGCCTGAGAAACAGGCTCATAGGGTTGAAGGCCGAGCTGGCGGACAAGAATTTTATCCTGATACAAAACGGCGTCTCCGTAGAGAATGAATAAAAGTGGAGAAAAAGTATATCACAGCGGGGAAAGGGGAGTTACCCGACCAGGGCCGGGTAACGGAGAGGCAAATTACAGAACCATGCGGACGATATCAATTTTGCCCAGTTCTTCGTACAGTGTTTCAACCTGCTCGATATGAGTGGCGTTGATAGTGATAGATACCGAGTGGTAGTTGCCTTTGCTGCTTGGTTTTACCGTTGGGGTGTAGTCACCTGGCGCATGGCGCTGTACCACTTCAACCACCTGATCAACCAGCTCAGGTAACGCCTGCCCCATAACTTTGTAAGTAAAAGGAGTAGGGAATTCAAGCAGTTCGTTAAGTTTGGTTTTCATGTCAGCTCCGGCGTAACGTAATTAAATAGCAACTCCCGCCAGAGGGCGGGAGTTTTTACTGATGCTTAGTATATGGGGACGGAAATCACACTTTCAAGTGTTCGAATTTTAGCCAAACCAGTGATGGAACATTAGCTTGATGTAATCAATGATTTTGCCGAAGAAGTTGCCTTCCGGGATTTCCTGCAATACAACCAGGGGACGTTGTTCGATAGTTTTACCGTCAAGCTGGAAATTGATGGTGCCAACGACCTGATTTTTTTGCAGCGGTGCGTGCAGTTCGCTGCTGTTCAGCACGTAGCTGGCTTTCAGATCTTTCATGCGACCACGTGGAATGGTCAGGTAAACGTCTTTATCTACGCCCAGAGAAGCGCGGTCAGAATTGCCAAACCATACTGGTTCAGAGGCGAACTCTTTGCCGACTTTCAGTGGGTTAACGGTTTCGAAGAAACGGAAGCCCCAGGTTAGCAATTTCTTACTTTCGGTTTCACGACCTTTGAAAGTGCGTCCCCCCATGACCGCAGAGATCAGACGCATCTGACCTTCTGTCGCGGAAGCCACGAGGTTATAACCCGCCTTGTCAGTATGACCGGTTTTGATGCCGTCGACATTCAGGCTGTTGTCCCACAGTAAACCGTTACGGTTTAACTGGCGAATGCCGTTAAAGGTAAACTCTTTTTCCTTATAAATAGCGTATTCGTTGGGAACATCACGAATTAACGCCTGACCGATCAGCGCCATATCACGCGCAGAGCTGTACTGACCGTCAGCATCCAGACCGTGAACAGTCTGGAAGTGAGTGTTTTTCAATCCCAGTGCATTAACATAACTGTTCATCAGGCCAACAAAAGCGTCCTGGCTACCAGCAGCAAAGTCAGCCATGGCGACGCAAGCATCGTTACCCGATTGCAGGTTGATACCGCGGATCAACTGTGAAACGGGGACTTGCATACCCGGTTTGAGAAACATCAGTGAAGAACCTCTGAACACCGGGTTACCGGTGGCCCAGGCGTCATTACCGATGGTTACTAAATCAGTTTCTTTAAATTTACCCGCTTTCATTGCCTGGCCGATGACGTAACTGGTCATCATTTTGGTCAGGCTTGCAGGATCGCGTCGAACATCCGCATTCTGCTCGGCGAGCACTTTGCCGGAGTTATAGTCGATCAGGATGTAGGACTCAGCGTCGATCTGCGGAACACCCGGGATCATAGTTTTGATATTCAGGTCATCGGCATGTGCAGCAGAGATAAAGGCTGTGCAAAGAGCCGTGGTGAGCGCCAGGCGCTTCATGATACGAGCGGAAAAAATGGTATTCATGGTCTGAACTACGACATCCGTGATGGAATTAAAAAAAGTGCCCTACTATAGCAAATGCACCACCGCCAGGCATCTGACTTTCCGCGTGACTTTGTTAACGTCATTTACAGAAATTGACACTTCAGATGCCTGCTTTACGCTACTGCGCGGTGGTAATAAATGACTGTAATTGGGCTTCGGTTTGTAAACGTTGCTGCAAGGTACTGGCTTCAGCTTTGCTGGCAAACGGGCCAAGTTGAATACGCCAGACCGCGCCGTTTTGGGTCACGCGACCGGGTACGCCAAATTTTTTCCCCAGTTGCTGTTGATATTGCTGTGCTCGCGCCTGATCGCTAACGGCCCCAACTTGCACCATAAAGTTACCGCCGGCGGCTGGCGTGGCAGTCTGCGGGGTTACCATTGCTGGTGTTGTTGCAGGCGTTGTCGCCGGAGCAGTAACAACGGGCTGTGGAGCAGGTGTCGGTTCGCTGCCTTCCAGTACACCAGGCGCTAACGTTGTTGGCGCACCGAGGAAGCCGCTGCTGGTTACCGGCGCACCGGTCGGATCTTCGCTTTTTAGCGTTGAGTTACTGACCGGAAGAATATCGCCTTGTGGAATCGACGCTGAATTAGCACCGCTGCCGCCGTTTAAGTCAGGAGGCGCAGGCAGAACGTAAGTCTGTTTGGCAACGGTTGTACAGGCCATGCCGGGGCCAGAAAGCGAACCATCCTGCGCGACAATAATCGGATCGATACGGACTTTGGTGTTGTTCGATGTATTCAGACGGTCGGCTGCCGCGCGTGAGAGAGAAATAACGCGATCGTTACCATAGGGGCCGCGATCGTTAATACGAACGACAATTATCCGACCGTTAGCCAGGTTAGTGATTCGCGCGTAGCTGGGGATTGGCAACGTTGGATGTGCCGCCGTCAGTTGCGTCGGATCGAATGCTTCGCCAGAGGCCGTCAGGTTGCTCCCGGGTTCGGCGTCATAAATAGCAGCAAGGCCCGCCTGGCTAAAGCGTGAAGGGTCCTGAACAATTTTGTAGCTTTTGCCATCGCGCTGGTAATCCTGATTTGCCGTCGCGTTTAGCGGTTCGAAACGCGGTTCTGCCCCGCTAATTTCAACGACCGGGCCGTTACATACCGCAGGTTGCGGCACGCTTACCGTCTGTTGCTGACCATCATCGCTTGTACATGCCGCGAGCATTCCTGCCGCGATGCAGATCCCGAGCCACTGCTTACGCATTGCGCACCTCTTACACGCTTTTCGACAACATTTTCCTGTGGGTGTGGATTGACATCACAATCCCAAACCCTGCCATCAGCACAATGAGCGCCGATCCTCCATAACTGACCAGCGGGAGTGGAACCCCTACAACCGGCAGAATACCGCTTACCATACCAATATTTACGAAGACATAAACGAATAATATCAGCATTAAACCGCCAGCCATGACGCGACCAAAGGTGGTTTGCGCTCTGGCGGCAATCCACAATCCGCGCATGATCAGCAGAATATACAGAGCGAGCAGAATTAAAATGCCCACTAATCCCAGTTCTTCCGCTAATACCGCAAAGATAAAGTCGGTATGGCGTTCGGGCAGAAATTCAAGCTGTGACTGGGTGCCGTGCAGCCAGCCTTTGCCGCGTAATCCACCGGAGCCAATGGCAATTTTAGACTGAATAATGTGATAACCCGCGCCAAGAGGGTCTGATTCCGGGTCAAGCAGCATCATCACGCGCTGGCGCTGATAATCATGCATCAGGAAGAACCACAGAATGGGGATAAATGCTGCTACCAGCACCACCGCAACGCCAATCAAACGCCAGCTTAGACCGGAGAGAAAGAGGACAAATAGACCGGAAAGCGCGACGAGGATTGATGTGCCCAGGTCAGGCTGAGCAGCTACCAGCAACGTAGGCATGAAAATCAGCACCAGTGCGATAGCTGTATTCTTCAGTGACGGAGGGCAAACGTCGCGATTGATAAAACGTGCCACCATCAGCGGCACGGCTATCTTGGCGATTTCAGAGGGTTGAAAACGAACGATACCGAGATCTAACCAACGTTGAGCGCCTTTAGAGATGGCGCCGAAGGCATCTACCGCCACCAGCAAAATAATACAAAGGATGTAGAGATAGGGCGCCCAACCTTCATAAACGCGCGGCGGAATTTGCGCCATAACAACCATAATCACCAGACCCATTGCGATCTGGCCGATTTTACGCTCCATCATGCCAATGTCCTGGCCGCTGGCGCTCCAGATAACCAGGGCGCTGTAGACCAGCAATGCCAGTAAGATAAGCAGCATGGTGGGATCAAGATGGACTTTATCCCAGAATGTTTTTTTATTCGGATTATCCGTCATGATTAGTGGTCCTCCGCTGCCGCAACAGCCGGGTTTTCCGCAGGCAAATCGGTGTTGTTATCGCCAAGCATAATGTGGTCAAGGATTTGGCGCATCAGCGTGCCGACTGCCGGGCCCGCACCGCCGTTTTCCAGAATCATGGCGACAGCCACCTGTGGATTGTTATACGGCGCAAATGCGGTCATCAGTTTGTGGTCGCGCAGGCGTTCGGCAATTTTGTGCGCATTATAGGTTTCGTTCGCTTTCAGGCCGAAAACCTGAGCAGTACCGGACTTCGCTGCAATTTTGTACGGTGCGCTGGCAAAATATTTATGTGCTGTACCGTTAGGGCGGTTAGCAACACCATACATACCGTCTTTTGCCAGCTCCCAGTAACCAGAATGGATATCGCCTACCGGCGGTTCGTGTGGTTGTACCCACGGTATTTGTTTACCGTTTTCTGCGGTGCTCTTCAGCAAATGTGGAACTTTCACGATACCGTCATTAATCAGGATCATCAGTGCCTTACTCATCTGGATAGGGGTCGCCGTCCAGTAACCCTGACCGATACCGACCGGAATGGTATCCCCCTGATACCACGGTTTTTTAAAGCGTTTTAGTTTCCATTCGCGAGTCGGCATGTTACCGGAACGCTCTTCTGCCAGATCGATACCGGTGTAATGGCCATAACCAAATTTACCCATCCATTCGGAAAGACGATCGATGCCCATATCGTAGGCCACCTGATAGAAGAAGGTGTCCGCCGATTCTTCCAGCGATTTCGTGACATTCAGGCGACCGTGACCCCATTTTTTCCAGTCGCGATAGCGTTTTTCCGATCCCGGTAACTGCCACCAGCCGGGGTCAAACAGAGTGGTGTTGCGCGTGATGACTCCTGCGCTCAATGCAGAAACGGCAACATACGGTTTAACCGTCGATGCTGGTGGATAAACCCCTTGTGTGGCGCGGTTTACCAGAGGCGTATTTGGGTCGTTCAGCAGTGCGGAATAGTCTTTGCTGGAGATACCATCGACAAATAAGTTGGGGTCATAACTTGGCGTGGAAACCAGTGCCAGCACGCCGCCTGTGCGCGGATCGGTGACCACCACTGCCGCGCGACTACCCGCCAGCAGTGTTTCAATATATTGTTGAAGCTTGAGATCCAGTGTCAGGTAAATATCGTGTCCGGCCTGCGGTGGCACTTCTTTTAACTGGCGGATAACACGCCCACGGTTGTTAACTTCAACTTCTTCATAACCGGTCTGACCGTGCAGCACGTCTTCATAGTAACGCTCAATCCCCAGCTTACCGATATCATGTGTTGCCGCATAGTTGGCCAGTTTGCCGTCATTATTCAGGCGTTCGACGTCTTTATCGTTGATTTTCGACACATAGCCGATGACGTGCGTCAGCGCTGAACCATAGGGATAGTAACGACGTTTATAGCCCTTAACTTCGACACCCGGAAAACGGTACTGATTGACGGCAAATCGCGCCACTTGTACTTCGGTCAGGTTAGTTTTCACCGGAATAGAGGTGAAACGGTGTGAACGCGCGCGCTCTTTTCGGAATGCAGCAATATCGTCATCGGTCAAATCGACCACGCTACGCAGGGCATCCAGCGTTTGCTGCACGTTGTCGACTTTCTCCGGCATCATCTCTATCTGGTAGATAGTGCGGTTGAGCGCCAGAGGAATACCGTTACGGTCATAGATAATGCCGCGACTGGGCGCGATGGGCACCAGCTTAATGCGGTTTTCGTTAGAACGGGTCTGGTAATCGGTAAAACGAACAATTTGCAGATTATACAAGTTGGCGATGAGCACGCCGGTTAGCAGCAAAATCCCCAAAAAGGCGACCAGCGCCCGGCGCACAAACAGCGCGGACTCTGCCGTATAGTCGCGAAAAGAGTTCTGTAGTTTCATCCGCTGCGTTTTCTACTCAAAGCTCCCTTATCACTCACGGTGATAAGGATGGTTGGTGGTGATGCTCCACGCCCGGTACAGACTCTCTGCAACCAGCACGCGAACCAACGGATGGGGAAGGGTAAGCGCCGACAGCGACCAGCTTTGTTCCGCTGCCGCTTTGCAGGCAGGCGACAACCCTTCCGGCCCGCCAATCAGCAGACTGACGTCGCGACCATCGAGCTTCCAGCGTTCCAGTTCAGCGGCTAACTGCGGCGTATCCCAGGGTTTGCCTGGAATATCGAGGGTGACAATGCGGTTTTTGCCTGCGGCAGCCAGCATCTGCTCACCCTCTTTGTCGAGTATGCGCTTGATGTCCGCGTTCTTGCCGCGTTTTCCGGCCGGAATTTCAATCAACTCAAAAGGCATATCTTTCGGAAAACGACGCAGGTACTCGGTAAAACCGGTTTGTACCCAGTCCGGCATTTTCGTTCCCACGGCGACAAGTTGCAGCTTCACGCATTAACTCCAGAGTTTTTCCAGCTCATACAGGCGACGGCTCTCTTCCTGCATAACATGGACAATCACATCGCCCAGATCGACGACAATCCAGTCGGCGCTGTTTTCACCTTCTACGCCGAGCGGCAACAGCCCCGCTGCACGAGACTCCTGAACCACATGATCAGCAATAGACATCACATGACGGCTGGATGTCCCCGTACAGATAATCATGCAATCAGTGATACTGGATTTACCCTGAACGTCTAAGGCGATGATGTCCTGACCTTTGAGGTCATCAATTTTGTCAATAACAAAATCCTGGAGTGCTTTACCCTGCAAGTTTTCCCCCTGGGTGAATCAAAAAGATAAAAATGGTCTGTCAGTATACCTGAACCAGAGGCAATTTCGGGACAATTGTCGCCGAATCGGCTGTTGAAAGTGGGCTATCATCCCATCCCACGCCGCAGATTGCATCGCCATTTTTGTAAAACAATTTCTACAACGTCATGCGTAACGGAAAAAGTCCGGCTGCGGAGAATATCAGCCTGTCCGGGGCTGTCAATGGTCGTTGCGGCTCACCCGTAAAAAAACAGAAAAGTCATTCATCGGCGCGCCAGATGGCTCGGTTATTGAGGACGCGTAGAGTAGCGAATGCATCATTGATATCAATGGCGCTCCAGCATCCCTGGTCGACACGAAAATGCCACATCGCCTCGGCTGGCATGCCCAGTAAACGGGCAATTAACAGACTCAGCACTCCCTGATGACTGACGACCAATATATTCCGGTATTGCTGATATTCACTAAGCGCGGTGATAAAACGTTCCACTCGTTGCGCAAACGTCTGAAAACTTTCACCGTTAGTTGGGGCCGCATGCAGCCAGTCATTGCACCAGGCGTTATAATTTTCGGAATCTTCTTGCATGAGCTCGCGATGGTGCCGCATTTCCCAGTCGCCAAAAAACATTTCGTTGAGTTCAGGAATGGTTTGTACGCAGAGCTGACGGGAATCAAGAACCAGCCGCGCGGTATGTTGCGCGCGCTCCAGTTCACTGCACAAAACGGTATCAAAGGGAACATTTCGCAGTAGAGTATGCAGGTTTTTCGCTTGCTCAATACCGCGTGCCGTCAGTGGTGTTGGTGCATGACCACTGTACAGACCATCGACATTCGCTTGCGTTTCGCCGTGACGAATTAACCACAGTCGCATTGTTCTCTCCGCCTCGCTCGATTCAGCGATATAAACCTTGCTGGTTGATATAAGTCAGCACTGATTCAGGCAACAGATCTTCACACGGTTCGCCTTTTTCCAGACGTTCGCGGATGACTGTTGCTGAAATGTTAAACCATGGCGTTTCGGCGAGATAAATTTTCCCCGCAGGATGAAGATGCAACTCTTCCGGGTTGTGCGTTAAATGATCTTCCAGCCACTGCTGGTACTGCGGTTGTGCCATTTCAAGCGGATAACCAGGACGCCGACAGACAATTAAATGTGCATTGCCGAGAATCGTCTCGTATTCGTACCAGGTCGGAAATGTCAGCAGTGAGTCCTGACCAATAATAAACGCCAGCGGCGTATCGGGCCCCTGTTCCTGTCGCCATTCTTTTAACGTTTGTGCTGTGTACGACGGGGCATTACGTTTTAATTCCCGTTCATCAAGGGTAAACAGCGGTTTGTCGGCAATAGCCAGTTCAAGCATGTGCTTTCGCTGCGCACTGTTCGCTTCCGGTTGTGGCCGATGTGGAGGGACGTTGTTGGGGATAATCGTTACCCGCGTCAGACCAATCAGATTCGCCAGAGTTTCTACGGGTTTAAGATGACCATAGTGCACCGGATCGAAGGTGCCGCCAAACAGAGCCTGTAAAGATTTCATATCAACCGTCGATAAAAACGTCTGCCAGTGGTTTATGGCATAACAGGAGGGATAGCCCTTCCAGCTCTGCCCACACCGACTGACCGTAATCTTGTTTGAGGGTGAGTTCCGTTCGTGTCAGGAGTTGCACGGCCTGACGTAACTGCGGCTGGCTTAAGCGATTTAACGCTTCACCGATCATGCCCCGGCGGTTCTGCCAAACGCGATGTTTATCAAACAATGTGCGTAATGGTGTATGGGCAGACTGGCGTTTCAGGTTAACCAACAGCAGCAGTTCACGTTGTAACGTGCGCAATAAAATAATCGGTTCGCTACCTTCCAGACGCAGTTGCTGAATAATATGCAACGCGCGCTTACTTTTGCCCATTAACAAAGCATCAACCCAATGAAAAGGGGTGAAATGTGCAGCATCATTCACCGCTTGCTCAACGCGCGGGAGCGTCAGTTTGCCGTCCGGCCAGAGTAGAGATAAACGCTCCAGCGCCTGTGCCAGCGCCAACAGATTACCTTCATAGCAGTAGCAGAGCACCTGATTCGCGGAATCATCCAGCTCTAAGTTGAGCTGTTTTGCCCGGGCTGCAACCCAGCGAGGAAGTTGGGCTTGCTCTGGTGTCTGACAGGTCACCTGTACGCTACGATTGACAAGCGCGGTGAACCAGGCGGCGTTTTCCTGCGTTTTACTCAATTTATTACCGCGCACGATCAACAGAAGATCGTCATGCAGCAGTCCGGTAAGCGTGAGAAGTTGTTCATTGATCGCCGCATTTGGCCCATTTTCCGGTAATAATAGCAACAGGGTTTGTCGACTGGCGAACAAGCTCATGGCCTGGCATAGCGAAAAAATCGCATTCCAGTCGGTGTTGGGATCAATGGTAAAAGTGTGGTGCTCTTCGAATCCTTGTGCGGCGGCAACCTGACGTATAGCGTCCTGGCTTTCCTGCAGCAACAGGGGATCGTTACCAAGAAGAAGGTACGCCGCGCGCAGCCCTTCATTGAGCTGTGCGCGGAGTTGTTCTGGGTACAACCGAATCATCAGTTACCCAGTGTGGTGGAGACGCGCGCAGGCGTTGCTGTGGTATCAGTTTCCGTTGTTGATGTCTCTTCGTCGGAACGGATATCTGCAGCACGGATGCTTGGCAGCTTACGAATTAGCTGTTCGGCGGCACGGTCATACATCTCTTTAACGATCATGTCCTGCTCGTTATCTTTCGCCAACGCCATTTGTGGGTTATCGAAGAACGAACGGAAGACTTTGGCGCTAATCGGATAGATATCACGACCAGGTATCAGCACCGTCGCATTGACCGTCATGATCATCTGATACTCTGCCGTTTGGCCGTTACGGAATACCGAGGCGGTATCTTTCGCGATGCTCACTTTGCCCAGACGCAGCGATGGTACATCTTTACGCATGGTGCTTTTATCAAGCAGCTCAACGCCATTCAGGCGTAACTGATTACGCACTGCACGGCTTAATGGCCCGTTCGGGTCGCCAGAGTCCAGGATCATGACCTTCATAGTGGAAGGAACCTGCGTGGTATCACGCAGATGCCAGCCACACCCGGCGGTGATTAACACCGCCAGAGATAACAACAATGTTGCCAGATATCGCACGCTTCCTCCCGCGCTTAGCCAACGACCAGATTGAGGAGTTTACCCGGTACGTAAATCACTTTACGCACGGTAACGCCATCAAGATATTTTGCTACCAGATGTTCCTGGCCAGCACGTTCGCGAACCTGTTCTTCCGTTGCATCTACCGGAACGGTGATTTTGGCACGGACTTTACCGTTAACCTGTACCACCACCAGCGTGGAGTCTTCGACCATCGCTTTCTCGTCTGCAACCGGCCACGGTGCGTTATCGATATCGCCTTCGCCTTTCAACTCCTGCCACAGCGTGAAGCAGATATGCGGGGTGAACGGGTTAAGCATACGGACAACCGCCAGCAGCGCTTCCTGCATCAGTGCGCGATCCTGCTCACTATCGGTCGGTGCTTTCGCCAGTTTGTTCATCAGCTCCATAATCGCCGCGATTGCGGTGTTGAAGGTCTGACGGCGGCCGATATCATCGGTCACTTTAGCGATTGTTTTATGCACATCGCGACGCAGGGCTTTCTGATCTTCCGTCAGTGCATCAACGTTCAGCGCCGGAGCATCACCTTTCGTTGTGTGCTCGTAAACCAGTTTCCAGACACGTTTCAGGAAGCGGTTAGCCCCTTCAACGCCAGACTCCTGCCATTCAAGAGTCATATCTGCCGGAGACGCGAACATCATGAACAGACGAACGGTGTCCGCGCCGTAGCGTTCAACCATTTCCTGCGGGTCGATACCGTTGTTCTTCGACTTGGACATTTTGCTCATGCCGGTATACACCAGCTCATGGCCTGCCGCGTCTTTCGCTTTCACGATACGACCTTTCTCGTCGCGCTCAACGATAGCGTCTTTCGGCGATACCCAGTTACGCTCGCCGTTTTCGCCAACGTAGTAGAAGGCATCTGCCAGCACCATACCCTGACACAGCAACTGTTTCGCGGGTTCATCAGAGTTCACCATACCCGCATCGCGCATCAGTTTGTGGAAGAAGCGGAAGTAGAGCAGGTGCATGATGGCGTGTTCAATACCACCAATATAGATATCAACCGGCAGCCAGTAGTTAGCCGCGTCGGAATCCAGCATACCTTCTTTGTACTCTGGACAAGTGTAGCGTGCATAGTACCAGGAGGATTCCATAAAGGTGTCAAAAGTGTCGGTTTCACGCAGTGCCGGCATTCCGTTAACGGTGGTTTTCGCCCACTCTGGATCTGCTTTAATCGGGCTGGTAATGCCGTCCATCACCACGTCTTCCGGCAGAATCACCGGCAACTGGTCGTCAGGAGTCGGCATTACAGTACCGTCTTCCAGCGTCACCATCGGAATCGGCGCGCCCCAGTAACGCTGACGGGATACGCCCCAGTCGCGCAGGCGGTAGTTCACTTTACGCTCGCCAACGCCCATTGCAGTCAGTTTGTCGGCAATGGCGTTAAAGGCCGCCTCATGGTCAAGACCGTTGAACTCGCCAGAGTTGAACAGCACGCCTTTTTCAGTCAGTGCCTGCTGGGAGAGATCTGGTTCAGAACCGTCAGCCGCCAGGATAACCGGTTTGATGTTCAGGCCGTATTTAGAGGCAAATTCGTAGTCACGCTGGTCGTGACCCGGAACCGCCATGACTGCGCCGGTGCCATATTCCATCAATACGAAGTTTGCTGCCCAAACCGGAATTTCTTCGCCGGTTAATGGATGAACCGCTTTAAAGCCCGTATCGACGCCTTTTTTCTCCATCGTCGCCATTTCTGCTTCGGCAACTTTGGTGTTACGGCATTCGTCAATAAAGGCCGCCAGTTCAGGATTATTTTCCGCCGCTTTCTGCGCCAGTGGGTGGCCTGCCGCTACCGCCAGATAAGTACAACCCATAAAGGTGTCCGGGCGGGTCGTATAAACGGTCAGCGTGTTGTCATAGTCGTTAACGTTGAAAGTGATTTCCACACCTTCGGAACGACCAATCCAGTTACGCTGCATGGTTTTTACGGTGTCTGGCCAGTGATCCAGTTTATCCAGATCGTTGAGCAGCTCGTCAGCGTAAGCGGTGATTTTGATAAACCACTGTGGGATCTCTTTACGTTCAACTTTGGTATCGCAGCGCCAGCAGCAGCCGTCGATAACCTGCTCGTTCGCCAGTACGGTCTGGTCGTTAGGGCACCAGTTGACCGCAGAAGTCTTCTTATACACCAGACCTTTTTTATACAGTTCGGTGAAGAACTTCTGTTCCCAACGGTAGTATTCCGGCGTACAGGTTGCCAGCTCGCGGCTCCAGTCATAACCAAAGCCCAGCATTTTGAGCTGGTTTTTCATATACGCGATATTGTCATACGTCCACGGTGCTGGCGCGGTGTTGTTTTTCACCGCTGCGCCTTCCGCAGGCAGACCAAATGCGTCCCAGCCGATTGGCTGAAGAACGTTTTTGCCCAGCATGCGCTGGTAGCGGGCGATCACGTCACCGATGGTGTAGTTGCGAACGTGGCCCATGTGTAGTCGACCAGAAGGATAGGGAAGCATAGACAGGCAGTAATACTTCTCTTTGCTCTCGTCTTCGGTTACTTCAAATGTGCGCTTCTCATCCCAGTGAAGCTGTACTTTGGATTCTATCTCTTCCGGGCGGTATTGCTCTTGCATGGCAGCCAGTGGTCCTGTTTTCAATACGGCTACAAATGTAGCGCTAGAGGTGGTTTTTCAGATCCGCATAGCATAGCCCAAACGTCCGCGCCAAAACAGCCTTTCGCGCACTCGACGTTGAAATGATGCCCGGATTATTCATACATTAATTTACAGAGTTTGTGGGCGTAATAGCAAAGCATGGAACAAAGAACGTCTATTATTATAGTCAGTTAACGACCCGGGAGATGAGATGATGAACAAGGTTGCTCAATATTACCGTGAACTGGTGGCGTCATTAAGCGAGCGTCTGCGTAATGGTGAGCGCGATATCGACGCACTGGTAGAACAGGCGCGAGAGCGAGTAATAAAAACAGGGGAGTTAACGCGAACCGAGATCGACGAACTGACGCGAGCCGTCAGACGTGACCTGGAAGAGTTCGCTATGAGCTATGAAGAGAGCCTGAAGGAAGAGTCCGACAGCGTTTTTATGCGGGTGATTAAAGAAAGCCTTTGGCAGGAACTGGCGGATATCACTGATAAAACGCAGCTGGAGTGGCGCGAAGTGTTCCAGGATCTCAATCATCACGGGGTTTATCACAGCGGGGAAGTGGTTGGGCTGGGGAATCTGGTCTGCGAGAAATGCCACTTCCATCTCCCTATCTACACACCAGAAGTGCTGACGCTATGCCCGAAATGCGGTCATGACCAGTTCCAGAGACGCCCGTTCGAGCCGTAATAGTCTGATTTCGTACGCCGGTAGCGTTTTCTGTCGATGTCCGTTTCTGCTGGAATAGGAAGTAATGGAATACATTCAGGAAAATCGACATGGGAAGGTTTCTTACTGGCGTATCATTGTTGTTACTTATTATCGGTAATGCATTTACCGTCGCAGCAGCAGAGGGAGAGTCTGAAACTCTTCCTCCCGCAGATTTACAAGCCATCGAATCGCTAGTCGAACGCTGGGATGATGTTCTCAGTAAACGCGATAACGCACAGCCTCAGTCCTTATACATGCCGCAGGTTGAGTGGTATGGTCAATCACTTTCCGCCCAGCAGGTCCTTGCTAATGAACAGGCGTTCCTGGCAAAAAATACCGATTTTTGCCAGTCCATTGTCAGTACATTAAATATCCAGCGTTCTTACGAGGATAAAAATATTGTGTTAGTGAGTTTTGTTAAACGCGCTGGCCTGACATATGAAAATGAGCAAAATTACCCGCAGGAAATACAGGTCATGAAAAGCGCCCTGGGCTGGCGTATTGTGAGTGAAACCGACGGCATTACGCTTGCAAATCAGAGTAAAGAAAAAAGTACTGATGTCGCGCGGGGCAAATTTGACGGTAAAAATAAAAGTTATGTCTGGATGCGCGAGGCCGATCCTCGTACGGGAGGAGCATGTTTACCATACAGTAAATGTGATTGTTCTTTGTGGAGTAGCGATCCCCGGGTTTCTCCAATAATAATCACGCAATGCCTTATAGGTAATGTTGAGACGATTTCCGGGCTGGATAATAGTGGGCGCGATCGCGTTGTTGTCTCGCCGGAGTGGTGGAGCAGTGCTGAACGCGTCGTTTATGTTTTTGATATCCAGCAATATCAGTGGATTCGGGTTATGCCGGGATTTATGAAAAATCTCAATATTCAGGAGACTGCAACAGCAGCCGATTTATTACAACCTGATCCGCAGCATCCTGGTCAGGTTAAAGTGACAACGGCGTACTGGGATCTGGAAAAAGACGAGCTTCTTACCAAAGTGATTAATAAAAAATTGTGGGTGTTGGATTAGTTTATGTGTTTACAGAAACGAGTTGCCGGATAAAGTCGTGCTGACAACTCGTTGTCAAACTAATGGGCTTATTTTTTATCCAGCAAATCTTCGATCTCCCGGATTTCCTTACTGACATCCCTTATGCCGGATGATTGAACTTTACGGTATAAGTCGAGAGCCTGTCGGAGATCGGCAGGTCTTCCTTCTCCATAGTGGTACATAATTGCCAGGTTATACCAGGCGGCGGCGTTATTGCGCTCAGCGGCTTTCATAAACCAGTCAAAGGCGGTCTGATAATCCTTCTCAACACCGTGCCCATGTTTATACATATAGCCAATGTTAACGTAAGCGCTGATGCTCTCCTGGGCCGCAGCCTTCAGATACCAATACATCGCTTGCTTATAGTCCTGATCTACCCCTTCGCCCTCATTATATTTCCACCCAGTCTGAAATTGTCCGTGGCGACTTCCTTGCCGGGCGCTTTTTAGGTACCAGAATGCAGCGAGGGGAAAATTTTGTGCGATACCCTTTCCATCGTCATAGAGATCGGCCAAATTTGCCTGTGCGGTTGCATTTCCTTGTAACGCAGCCTGTTTGTACCAAAAGAAAGCTTGAGTGTAATCCTGCGCGACACCTGAACCATTCTCATACATACGACCCAGGTTATTTTGTGCAAACCTCTGGCCGCGTTCTGCTCCTGTGCGATACCAGTACACAGCTTTTTCATACTCTTTTTTTAATACTTCAGACCAAATCCAGCCTAACTCGTTTGGTGCAAACGGGTGACTTTGATTTGCGGTCTTTTCTAACCAAAACAGTGATAGCTGATAGTCTTTTTTGTTGCTGGCCGGGTTTTTAAATCTTAGCCCGAGAAAATATTGCGCCTCACAGTGCCCTTGCTCTGCTGCCAGTTTTAGCCAGTGGAAAGATTTTTCATCATCGGACTCCCCGGTACGGTCGTTATTATAATAAATACCAAGAATATATTGGGCTTCGCTGTCTCCATTTTCAGCACGTTCAATGATTTCATTATGCGAAAGACTGTCGCAGCTACTTGATGAATAAATCATTATCATTCCTTTATCGTCTCGAGCGAATCATATTATATCTCTACACTTTGGTTTTTTGCTTCTTATTTATTTTGTGCGTATTATAGCGTGTCAAATAAGAATAAAACTATATTTTTCAAAGTTGATTAAATAAGTTTAATGAATGTTTAAGGATGAAATATTATGGACATGGAGTCGCAAAATATACTTTTTGCACTTTCTACGCCAATGGAAGTGCGTAATGAATGCTGCTTACCTTCGCATTCATCGCCAAAAATGTATTCAGGAACACGCTTTTTTGATCTTTCGTCATCCTGGGGAATTGATGACCGCGAAGACCTGCTGCGGACAATTCATCGAATGATCGATAACGGCCATGCTGCACAGCTGGCTGGTTTTTATCATCGCTGGTTTCGTTATTCTCCATGCGAATGGCGTAGTTATACCAATGAACTGAATGAACAAAGTCAGGCTTACGCTCAGTTTGTCGCCAGCACTGCCGAATGTTGCGGTGAAGGTGGAATCAAAGCGTGGGATTACGTCCGTATGGGGTTTTTAAGTCGGATGGGTGTACTCAATAACTGGTTGAGCGAAGAAGAAAGCCTGTGGATTCAATCGCGCATTCATTTACGGGCGCTACGTTATTATATCAACTGGCGGCAATACTTTGCCGGTTATACCTTTGGCCGGCAATACTGGCAGTCTCCTGAGGATGATAATCTGCCGTTATTACGCGAAATCTTAGCCCGTAAAGAATACGACGATTCCGGCAATGATATGTTTTATCAATTAATTGCCAGTGACGATGCATATTACCCAACCCTACCCTGGCAACCACTGACTTATTACCCTGTTTGCCCTGAAACGCTTAAGGATATGAGCGACCTATGAAAAATTGCTGGCAGATCCTCGATATAGCAGAAACGACAGATGTCGATATTATCCGCCGCGCTTATCTGGCGCTATTACCTTCTTGTCATCCAGAAACCGATCCACAAGGTTTTAAACAACTGCGTCAGGCTTATGAGGAGGCATTACGATTAGCACAATCTCCGCTAAAAAATAGTGCTGAACATGAAGAAAATTCAGTGGCTGAACATGAAATTTTGCTGGCCTTTCGTGCATTACTTGCCTCTGATCGTGAACGGTTTCAGCCATCGGCCTGGCAGCGATTCATTCAACAATTAAATTATTGCTCGATGGAAGAGATTGACGAATTGCGCTGGCCGCTGTGCATCATCGCCATGAATACTGTTTATATTTGCTACGATTGCCTTTCGTTGTTAGCCGAAAGATTGTGTTGGCAGCAGGAAGATAGCCAGGGCGCTGTTCATGAAGAGCAACTGGAGTCGTTTTTAGGTTCTCTTGCAAAGGGCAATATTTTTGATTTCCAGTCTATTTTGTATCTCCCTGCTGCGGTACAAAATACGGCGATCGATTTTTATCAGATGTTCGAGAGAATTTGGTTTTACCATCCAGACTGGCTGCCATCTTTTCTATCGCAACATCACACCATGATTGTTCCAGACGACGTTGAACTGCATAAGAAATTACTGCGCTGGTACAGTTCAAGCCGCCTGGGAATACCTGAACTCATGGAATATGCCAGAGCATGGCGTAGGGCTGAACCCGATAACGAAGATGCCCGTTATTATGAATACGCGCAACGCGTCTATTGTGGAGAAGGCGAAAGCCTGTTGGCAGAACTTTGTGACTACTGGTGCGAGACTCCCTCTACCCAGGCAGATACATTAATGTTGCAATGGTGCCGTCAGCGTCGGGTGGATCATTACCCTCTTGTGGTCATGATGATTGAGGCGCGCGAACTGGTTGACGATTGGGGAAAGCCGCTACTTTATGTTCCCGGCGACAGTGCGCGTACGCGTTTTCAATTATATGAAATATTCAACGATGACAAGCTTTTTGCACCGGGGCGCTCCCTGGTCGAGATGATTTTACTCAAAGGGCATAAACCGCGATTAGTGCTTGCTGGCGATACACAACATCGTTTATGGCCATTATATTTAGTGGCGGAACAACTCGTGCAGGCCAGCCAACCTCCAGAAGAGCTGTTATTACCGATTATTACCCGCCTGGATGCAGAAGATCGTTGTCCTTTAGAAGCATTAATTATCCGTAGATTATTAATTCAGTCAGCAAATTTTGCCGGACAAAACAATATCGAACCTGTGCCACGAACTCAGTCAATGCCTGCTGATGATGGTGGCTCTGGCTGCTCTGGAATAATCAAAATTATTTTCTACATTTTTATCTTTGCTGGCCTGTTAGGGAAAATTTTGCATCTGGTTGGTTGAGTCAGAAACTTTAATGTATGGGAAGTTCAGCCAGTAATTTTTCCGAATTTTTATAATGCTGATCTGCCGTCAGTGTCAACCATTTGCGGGCTTCGTAATTGTTGACATTAATACCTGTACCATTTCTGTAGATTAAGCCCAGCGTATATTGGGCATGAATATCGCCTTGCTCAGCCGCAAGTTTATACCAGATGATCGCCATGCGGGTATCGGGCCTGACGCCCAACCCTTTCAGGTAGATCCAGCCGAGTTTGCTTTGCGCTCGTGGATTCCCCTGTTCCGCCGATTGCTCATACCAGTATCTGGCCTGCGTATAATCGAGTGGTTTGCCATCACTGCCATGAAGATAAAACCCGGCAAGGCTATATTGCGATGTTGAATGGCCATGAATAGCGGAAAGCTCGGTTGCCGCGGTAGCAAACGGTATGCCACCCGGCGAACTTAAATAAGTAAAGACATAATGGGCCATGGTTTTATCACGCAACGTTGTTTTCTTTGGCTGACTAATACAGGTGATGAAAGCAACTATAAATATTGCGAATGTATAAAGGATTTTTTTGTTCATTTATGAATGCTTCGATTTTCTTTCTGTTTTGAAAGTATCAAGTTTATACTTGCCCGAAATAAAAAAGTAGTCAGCTAATGTACTAAACACGGATTATTAACAAATGGATAAGGACGAACAATATCTTCTGTTTGCGCTTTCAGCGCCAATGGAAATACTCAATCAGGGATGCAAACCTTCCCATGACTCACCCAAAATGTATACCGGAATAAAAGAGTTTGATCTCTCATCATCCTGGGGAATAAATAATCGTGATGATTTAATTCAAACTATTTATCAGATGACCGATGAGGGGCACGCAAATGATTTAGCTGGATTATACCTGGCCTGGCATCGTTCTTCGCCTGAAGAATGGAAAACATTAATTTCTGACGGTGCCGGGAGAGAGTTGATTTACATCCAGTTTGTTGAGCAAACCGCCATGTGCTGCGGAGAGGCCGGAATCAAAGCGTGGGATTATGTCCGTATGGGGTTTTTGTCGCGTGTTGGCGTGCTCAATAACTGGTTGACGGAAGAAGAGAGCCTGTGGCTGCAATCGCGTGTTTATGTACGGGCTCGACATTTTTATAACAACTGGGCGCACTATTTTGCTGCCTATTCGTTAGGGCGGCTTTACTGGCAATCCTCGCAGTGTGAAGACGACACTTCTCTACGCGAGGCGCTAACCCTGTGCAAATACGATAGCGCCGGGAGCCGGATGTTTGAAGAGCTGGTGGCGGGACGCGATCGCTTCTATGCCACGCTGCCATGGCGGCCATTAACTGTTCAGCCTGAATGCCCGGCAACGCTTAAGGATGTGAGCGACCTATGAAAACATGTTGGCAAATACTCGAAATTGAAAGCACGACGCAAACAGAGATTATTCGTCAGGCTTATCTTGCTCATTTACCCTTGTATCACCCGGAAAACGACCCGCAAGGGTTTAAAGAGTTGCGTCAGGCCTATGAAGAGGCGTTGCGGTGGGCGGTAAATCCAGACGAAAAAAATGCTGACAACGAGGAGGATCTCGCAGAAGAGCACGAGATACTGAAAGCGTTCAGAACATTACTGGTTTCGGAGAGCGAACGTTTTCAACCATCGGCCTGGCAGAAATTTATTCAGCAGTTGAATACCTACAACATGGAGGATGTCGATCAATTGCGCTGGCCTCTGTGCGTAATTGCCATGGAGTCGCAATATCTGTCACTGAATTGTGCATCGCTGCTGGCGGAGCGTTTGAACTGGTACACGTTCAATGATGGCGAAGAAATGGATGAGGAAGAGCGGGAGGCTTTTCTTGAGGCCATTCAGTCAGGTGATTGTTTCGATTTCCTGAGTCTTCAGGAGTATCCCGTCGCATTGCAAAACCAGACCATCGAATATTACTTCGCGCTGGAACGTTGCTGTCGTTACCATCCAGAGTATGTGATTCCGTTTTTAGCGATAGAAGGCCCATGGTTTGTTCCAGACGATGCGAAATTGCATCGCAAGCTATTGCGCTGGTATAGCTCGGTACAAACAGGTATGGCGGAACTGCTTCCTGTTGCTGAACAGTGGCAAGTGGAAGCCCCCGACAATGAAGATGCCCGTTATTATTATTGCGTGCAACGGCTGTACTGTGGCGAGGGGGAAAGCCTGATTGCCGATCTTTGTGCGTACTGGCAGAGCCATCCCTCCACGCAAGCGGATAATCTATTGCTGCAATGGAGTCAGCAACATTGCCCGGACTATTTCGCCCTACTGGTGATGGTTATTGAAGCGCGGAATATGGTTGATGAGCAAGGTAAGTCGCTGAAATATGTTCCCGGTGAGAGTGCCAGGACGCGGCTGCTGTGGGCGGAAATTTTGCACAGCGGTAAATTATCGCCGTTAGGGCAATCATTTATCGAATCACTGTTTTACAAGCGCAAAGCATGGGCGTGGTGGAAATCGCGAGTAAATAGTGAGACAGAGGAAGACTCGCCGTTGTTGGATCTGTATCGGGTTGCCGAGCAGGTTGTGCTGGAAGCGTTTCCAAAACAAGAAATGTTGGCGCGTTTGAACGCTCGACGGGAGCACGGAGATGCACATCCGTTAGAAGCGATTATCACCTGTATGCTGTTGACGAAAGTGAAGCTGGAACCGACGGACGAAGATGGCGGGGAGCCAATAGCTGAAAAAGCTGAAGAGAAGAATGATGAGAGTGAAAAGACACAGAGCATTGCCAGCATCATCAAAGTCAGCTTAACGGTTCTGGTAATAGGTTACGCGATCGGTAAGATCGTTATGTTGTTCAGTTAGATGCGAATGTTTGATGCGATGCTGACGTATCTTATCCGACCAGCGAGCGAGTAGGCCGGATAAGGCGTTTACGCCGCATCCGGCAGCTGTGTTTAAGGGATCTCAATGGCCAAATAATCGCTCGCCCGTCGACGAACTTCATCGACGCGGGCCATATCGTTTGATTGTAGCGCTGCATCAAAGTCGGTGATCACCTGGCCAATTTCTTCTCGCTCGTCACCCAGCGCCCGCGCCCATAACTCTTCCAGTTTGGCTTTAAAGGTGCGGTTGATGAGCATATCGCGCGGATAAATTTTTAATGCAGATAACCGCGCCCGACTTTCTTCAATCTGCTGTGTACTTAACGTCACCGGACTGTGGTTGATCACTCTTGACTTAACGCTCCCGTCTTCCAGCAGCACATCAACTTCAAGCAACCCGTTGATGTCATAGCTAAAGCGAATATCGATAGACTGATAAGTCCCGGTTTTCTTCAGCGGAACATCGAAGGATTCCACCAAAATATTATTCTTAACTTTGTGGTTTTCCCCCTGATAGACATTAACCGTAATTGAATCCTGCTCCGGGTGCATGGTCGAATAAGTTTCCACACGCGACACTGGCACAGTCGTATTGCGTTCAATAATCGGCGAGAAAATGCCAGAAACGCCCTGGCGGTTTACTTCAACGCCTAAAGAGTAAGGGCAGATATCGGTGAGGATGACTTCTTCTATATCTTCGCTGCGTAAGCGGCAGGCGGCCTGGATTGCCGCGCCAAGGGCGACAATGGTACTCGGGTCATAACTTTGATATGGTAATTTGCCAAACAGACGCACGGCGATTCGCTGTACCAACGGCATTTGCGACGCGCCGCCAACCAGGACCAGACTGTCAATTTGGCCTGGTTTCAGGCGCGCGTCGCGCAACGCCTGCTCAATGGGGACACGCAGGCGGTTGAGCAACGGTAACCACAAATCTTCCAGTTCGTTCTCGTAAAATTCGCATTCTCGCGTTTCATCCTGATACTGCCAGTGAATGCACAGTGGCGATTGGTTGCTGCATTTTGCGGCTTCCACACAGGCATACAGGGTTGCCAGCTCACTCTCATTGAGTGTGTTTTTTGCAATTGCGACGCGTTTTAAAACCTCATCTACCAACATGTGGGTAAAATCTTCGCCACCGAGGAAGTTATCGCCCGCGGAGGCGTGAACTTCAATCACCGGAGTGGCGTATTCGAGAACCGTAACGTCAAACGTACCGCCACCAAGATCGAATATCAGTGAGCGGGTATTTTGTTGTGTGTGCAGACCATAAGCCATTGCGGCTGCCGTTGGCTCATTAATTAAACGCACGGCATTTAACCCAGCTAATTCGGCGGCTAAACGGGTGTGTTTGCGTTGTTCATCACTGAAATAAGCTGGAACAGAGATCACCACATTTTTAATTGGCTGTTGCAGGAATTCTTCGGCATCTTCTTTTAATGAGCGTAATACCAGAGAGGACAATTCCGGCGCATTGAATGTTTCACCGCCTAAACGCCAGTTGGTATTACTGCCCATCGCGCGTTTAAATAATGCTGCGGTTTTATCAGGATGCGACGTTCGCCGGGAGACTGCCGGCTTGCCGACTAGAATATGATTATTTTCATCCATGCTAATTATGGATGGCGTTAAATATTCACCGAATTTATTGGGAATTAATTGTGCGGCGCCGTCTTTCCAGACAGCAATTAAACTATTGGTGGTGCCGAGGTCGATACCAATGGCAAGTTCTGCATTATCCATTGCATTTACATCTTAAAGGAAAAAAGAGAGAACCAGAGTAAGACCACCACATTCTTATGTGGTGATCTTAATCAACTGCGGATATTAAGCGTAAAATTTCAGACGATCTGCCAGTAAATCAACAAAGCCCTGACGATCGACGTCGACCATTACGGTAGCATTCGGTTTATTGCCCGTCAGATAGTAATAATCAACAACCGTCATACCCTGGGTGTATTTACCTTGAGTTTCGACGCCGACCCAGCGTTCCACGGTCGTGAACAGTTCTGGTTTCAGCAGCCAGGCGATAGTGCATGGGTCATGCAGCGGTGCGCCGACAAAGCCCCATTTTTCGTCTTTGTGATATTCAAAGAAGAAATCCAGCAATTCGGCAACAATGGTTGAAATTGGGTTACCAATGGCGCGGAAACGCTCGGTATCTTCAACATAAATTTGCGCTTTGTGAGTAACATCCAGACCGGCCATCACCACCGGAATCCCGGACTGGAAGACAATTTCTGCCGCTTCCGGGTCCACGTAAATATTAAACTCAGCGGCTGGCGTCCAGTTACCGAGTCCCATTGCGCCGCCCATAATCACAATTCGGGCAATTTTGCTATGCAACTCAGGATGGCTATTAAGCAGTAAGGCGACGTTGGTTTGCGGTCCGGTAGAAACAATAGTGACAGGTTCAGCACTTTCGCGCAGTGTTTTTGCCATTAGTTCTACCGCCGTGCAATTTTGCGGTGCAAACGCCGGTTCCGGTAATGCCGGACCGTCCAGACCGCTTTCGCCGTGTACATTGTCTGCGATAATCAAATCACGCATGAGTGGTTTCACCGCGCCGCCAGCAACCGGAATATCGGTGCGGTTAAGTAAGGTCAACATGCGCAGAACATTGCGCAACGTCTTTTCAGGCGTCTGGTTTCCGGCCGAAGAGGTGATGGCTTTGACATCCAGCTCCGGTGAGGCGAGGGCGAGAACGATTGCGATAGCGTCGTCGTGACCCGGATCGCAATCCAAAATAATTGGCAGTGCCATTGTTGCTCCTTGTTGTGTGCTTCTTTGCGACAAGGGTAACGCCAGGATGTAACCGATACGAGGGGCGAAACGAGAAAGCGTGAGATGGCGCGCACTTGAGTATGCGCGCCAGAAGGATTAATGCAGTATTTTCGCGAGGAAGTCTTTTGCACGCTCCGATTTTGGGTCATCAAAGAAAGCGTCTTTCGGCGAATCTTCGACAATTTTTCCCTCATCCATAAAGATAACCCTGTTCGCCACTTTGCGGGCAAAGCCCATTTCGTGGGTCACCACCATCATGGTCATTCCTTCGTTCGCCAGTTCGACCATCACGTCCAGCACTTCGTTGATCATCTCCGGGTCTAATGCTGATGTTGGTTCGTCGAACAACATTGCAATCGGGTCCATGCATAACGCGCGAGCGATCGCTACACGCTGTTGCTGACCACCGGAAAGCTGCGCCGGAAACTTATTGGCGTGTGCGGAAAGCCCAACGCGCTCCAGCAATTTCAGAGCCTTTTCGCGGGCGGGCGCTTTATCGCGTTTAAGCACTTTCACCTGTGCCAGCGTCAGGTTTTCGATAATCGACAGATGGGGGAACAGTTCAAAATGCTGGAACACCATCCCGACGCGGGAACGCAGCTTCGCCAGATCGGTTTTCTTATTGTTAACCATAATACCATCAACGGTGATTTCACCTTGCTGCACTGGTTCGAGACCGTTGACGGTTTTAATCAGCGTCGATTTACCAGAACCTGACGGACCGCAAACCACCACCACTTCGCCTTTTTTCACTTCGGTTGAGCAGTCGGTCAGCACCTGAAAGTGACCATACCATTTTGAAACATTCTTCAGGGTAATCATTATGCTGTCCTTCTTTTCAAGTAGCTGACCAACAACGATGCGCTAAGGCTAATAACGAAATAAACAAATCCGGCAAACAGGATCATCTCGACCTGCGTACCATCGCGCTCACCAATGGTTGAGGCGGTGCGGAAGAAATCGGCCAGAGATAACACATATACCAGCGAGGTATCCTGAAACAGTACGATGCCCTGAGTGAGCAGCAGCGGCACCATCGCGCGGAATGCCTGCGGAAGAATAATCAGTTTCATCGACTGCCAGTGGGTCATGCCGAGCGCCAGCGCGGCGCTCGATTGTCCACGGGAGATGCTTTGAATACCTGCGCGGATAATTTCTGAATAGTAGGCCGCTTCAAACATCGAAAACGCCACCATCGCAGAAATTAAACGGATATCGGTTTTTGGCGATAATCCCAGCACGTTTTGCAGAAAACCTGGCACAATCAGGTAAAACCACAACAGTACCATCACCAGTGGGATCGAACGGAACACGTTAACGTAGGCTTTGGCAAACCACGCAACGGGCGCAAAGCTGGACAAGCGCATCACCGCCAGCATCGTGCCCCACAAAATACCAATCACTACTGCCGTGACGGTGATTTTCAGGGTGATCACCAGCCCATCCAGTAGATAAGGCAGGGAAGGGACAATAGAACTCCAGTCAAACTCGTACATTATTTGCCTCCCATGTTGCCGGGCAGGCGAACTTTACGTTCAACCAGCGTCATCGCCAGCATGATAACCGCGTTAATCAACACATAAGCCAGTGTGATGGCGGTAAACGATTCCCAGGCGTGGGCCGAGTAATCGAGCAATTTACCGGCCTGCGCCGCCATATCCACCAGACCGATGGTTGACGCGATAGCGGAGTTTTTCACCAGGTTCATCATCTCGGAGGTCATCGGCGGGACGATAACACGATAGGCATTAGGCAGCAGTACGTAGCGGTAGGCCTGCGGCAGTGTCAATCCCATCGCCAGCGCGGCATTCTTCTGCCCTCGCGGCAGCGACTGAATTGCGGCGCGGACCTGTTCGCAAACACGGGCGGCGGTAAACAGCCCCAGACAGAGCATGGAAGAGAGGAAAAACTGAATATTAGGGTCCAGTTCCGCCTTAAACCACATGCCGATTTTTTCCGGCAGCAGCTCCGGGATCACCAGATACCAGGTAAAGAACTGGACGATCAACGGAACGTTGCGGAACAATTCGACGTACAACGTACCCAGACCGGAGAGAAAACGGTTAGGAACGGTGCGTAAAATGCCAAAAAATGAACCGACGAGGAAAGCGATAATCCAGGCGCAGATCGACAAAGCGATAGTGACCTGAAAACCGCTCCAGATCCAGCCGAGATAGGTGGTGTTGCCGAATGGGGCTTGTTGCAAAAAAATACCCCAGTTCCAGTCTATAGACATAAATCTACTCCAGAAAAAAGAGGGTAGCAGCGTTAACTGCTACCCTCGAAGATTGTTACTCAGCGTATTGCGGTTTTCAGGCCCGATGGGGAACGACCATCAGGCGTATAGTCTGTCCGTGCTACGTAACAATCGAGAGGGCTGGAATTTCCGCCCCTGGTTCTTGTAATTAATTCAGTGCCTTGTCATTCGGTTCTTTGAACAGCGCTTTCATTTCGTCTGACAGTTCGAAATTCATGTTCAGGTTTTTCGGCGGAATGGGGTTTTTGAACCACTTATCAAACCATTTTTCCGCTTCACCGGAGGTCTGCACCTGAACGATGGTGTCATCCATCAGTTTTTTGAACTGCGGATCGTCTTTACGCAACATGCAACCGTAGGCTTCCTGAGACTGCGGCTTGCCGACGATTTCCCAGTTACCCGGTTTCTTCGCTTTCGCCCGTTCACCGGCCAACAAGGCATCATCCATCATAAAGGCAACGGCACGACCGCTTTCCAGAGTGCGGAAAGAATCGCCGTGGTCCTTAGCACTGATAATGCGCATATTCATTTTTTGCTCTTCATTCAGTTTGTTGAGCAAAACTTCAGAGGTTGTGCCGGAAGTCACCACCACGGCTTTGTCTTTCAGATCTGCAAAATCTTTAATATCGCCGCCTTTTTTGGTCAGCAGGCGTGTACCGACCACGAAAATGGTATCGGAGAAAGCGGCTTGTTTCTGGCGCTCAAGGTTGTTAGTGGTAGAACCACACTCAAAGTCGAATGTGCCGTTTTGCAGTAGTGGAATACGGTTTTGTGAGGTGATTGGTATCAGTTTTACCTGCAGATCCGGTTTGTTGAGTTTCTTTTTCACTGCTTCAACAATGGCGTTGGAATAATCCTGCGAGTAACCCACCACTTTTTGCTGATTGTCGTAATAAGAAAAAGGCACCGAGGATTCACGATGCCCGACGACAATCACGCCGTTTTTGGCGATTTTGTCCAGAGTGCTGCCTGCTGCCGGGGCGGCATCTTCTGCCTGTGCCAGTCCTGCGGAAAGTGCCAGGGCCAGGATTGCTGTGGCAGGTTTACGTAATTGCATATCCAACTCCTTTATCTTCTGCGTTAAGAACGCATGGATACCCGTTGTGAGTGTTTGTGTTGTTATCATCTGCAACTTTATTGTGCAGTGTTGTGTTTGCTAGGTAACATTTAGTTTGACCAAATGTAAAGATATTGCTGTTTTATTGTTTGGTTTTGCGAGATGCACCGCACCATTCCGAAGCAAAATTCTTAAAATGCACTCTTTTGGTGCTACCGATGGATTGTTATGGTGCAACCGGGTTGTACTTGCGGTTGATTTCATTGCTTACACAGTAAATAAAGCAACTTACATGCCAAAAAATACTTAGGAGGGATTAATTACGATTGTAATTTCAGGCTGAAAAAGTCAAATTTCGGACAGTGTTAGCTTTTCGGTATGGGACGTTTGCCGGGATGATAACTGCACACGGGAAAAATGCTTTTTTACCTGTCTTTTCAAGGAAGAATCACCTTATGTCTGCATCTTCGGTTAAGCCGTTAAATGTTCAATTACCCGCAATAACCCTGATCCTTTTTGCGCTGTGTGTTGGGATATTTTGTTACCTCGCACAATGGATGAGTTATGAAGAAGTCGATCAATCCGCACTCATCCATCTTGGTGCTAACGTTGCTCCTCTTACTTTGTCGGGTGAACCCTGGCGTTTATTGAGCAGCGTCTTTCTGCACAGTAGTTTTTCTCATTTGCTGATGAATATGTTTGCATTCCTGGTCGTGGGGGGAGTGGTTGAACGGATTCTGGGGAAATGGCGACTCCTGATTATCTGGTTCTTCTCCGGTATCTTTGGTGGACTCACCAGCGCCTGTTATGCATTGCGTGAAAGTGAGCAGATAGTCATCAGCGTTGGGGCATCCGGGGCAATTATGGGAATAGCTGGCGCTGCGATAGCAATACAGCTTGCTTCAGGTATGGGCACACACCATAAAAACCAGCGGCGAGTATTTCCTCTGTTGGGTATGGTGGCGCTGACACTGTTGTATGGTGCCCGGCAAACAGGAATAGATAACGCTTGCCACATTGGCGGCCTGATTGCGGGCGGCGCGTTGGGTTGGCTGAGTGCGCGTTTATCTGGGCAAAACCGGCTCGTTACGGAAGGCGGGATTATTGTTGTGGGCACTCTTCTTCTGACCGGGGCTATCTGGCTTGCGCAGCAGCAGATTGATGAATCAGTTTTACAGGTCAGGCAAAGCCTGCGTGAAGAGTTTTATCTGCAGGAGATTGAACAAGAGCGACGGCAAAAAAAGCAGCAGTTAGCGGAGGAACGAAATGCACTCAAAGAAACATTACCCGCTCCGGTAAGTCGTCAACAGGCCAGTGGTGATTTGCTCGCTGAGATTGCCGATATCCATGATATGGCGATCAGTCGGGATGGTAATACGTTGTATGCCGCAATTGAAGACACGAACAGCATTGTTGTTTTCGACCTTGGACAAAAGAAAATCCTGCATACCTTTACCGCGCCCATAGCGAAAGAAAAGTCAGTCAAACATTGTGGTGGCTGTAAAGATCAGGGCGTTAGATCGCTGACATTAAGCCCGGATGAAACGTTGCTTTATGCAACTTCATTTGAAGCGAATGCGTTATCGGTCATTAACGTGGCGACGGGCAAGATTATTCAGTCTATTACCACCGGCGCTCATCCTGACAGTCTCATCCTCTCACGCGATGGCACAAAAGCCTGGGTGATGAATCGCACCAGTAATAGTGTGTCAGCCATTGATCTGGTGGCTTATCAGCGTGTGGCGGATATCCCGCTGGAGAAATACGATGGGGTGGGGACGAGCGGTAAATTTGGGGCCTGGGTTATGGCACTTTCCCCGGATGAAAAAACATTACTGGTTCCGGGAATAGGCAGAGGTAACATTGTGCGGATCAATACCATCACGCATCAGAACGAAGACTTTCCCGCAGGTGATGCGCGTGGTGTCGTTTCTGCAATGGGATTCCGACCAAAAAATGGCGAGGTTATTTTTGCCGATAGCCAGGGGATTTCACGTATAAACGTAGGGGATCAACAAGCCAGTGTTATGACGCAATGGTGTAGCAGGAGCGTTTATTCCGTTGAGGGTATTAGCCCGGACGGTCAGTATTTAGCGTTGGTATCATATGGCCTGGAAGGTTATGTCATCCTGCTCAATATTAATGCTGGACAGATTATTGGCGTTTATCCTGCCAGCCACGTTAATCATCTTCGTTTTTCAGCGGATGGTAGAAAGATATTTGTTATGGCGAAGAACGGGCTAATACAACTGGACAGAGAAAGCTCACTTGATCCCCTGGCAATTATTCGTCATCCCCAATATGGCGATGTGGCTTGTATCCCTGAACCGTAAGAAAAAGGGGCATGATAATCATGCCCCACAGCGTGTTGAGAAAGTACGCTTTATCCTACAAAATTACGTAAATTCAACATATTGCAAAAATTGCGTAGGTCTGATAAGCGTAGCGCATCAGGCACATTAACGTTTACGTGCTCGCAAACTCATCAACACAGCGGCAAAACCAAACAGTGCCGTCAGCACCCACAGCGGCCAGTTGCCGGTACGAGCGTACGGTGTGAGTCCGGTGGTCGGCGTCACGTTGGTGGTCAGAACCTGGCGAGTGAACTGCGGGATCATCGCCTGAATCTCACCCTGCGGACCAATCACTGCCGTAATGCCGTTATTGGTGCTGCGCAGCAGCGGGCGTGCCAGTTCCAGCGCGCGCATTCGCGCCATCTGGAAGTGCTGCCACGGACCGATAGACTTACCAAACCACGCATCGTTAGAGATGGTCAGCAGATAGTCGGTATCCGGGCGGAAGTTATCGCGTACCTGCTCGCCAAGAATGATCTCATAGCAAATCGCTGCGGTAAGCTGAATACCATTCAACGACAGCGGCGGCTGGATGTAAGGTCCACGGCTGAACGATGACATCGGCAGATCAAAGAACGGCGCTAACGGACGCAGAATTGACTCCAGCGGAACAAACTCGCCAAACGGCACCAGATGGTTTTTGTTATAGCGATCGGCTGATTCGTAGCTGTATGGCGCACCTTTACCCAGCGTGATGATGGTGTTGTAAGTATCGTAGCGGTTCTGTTTGTTGAGGCGCGCGTCGACAATTCCGGTGATCAGTGAGCTACCTTTCTCGCGCAACTCATTGTCCAGGGCTTTGAGGAATGGTTGCTGATTAATCTCCAGATCGGTAATTGCCGATTCAGGCCAGATAATCAGCGACGATTTGCCCATCAGCGGCGCCGTCGCGTTGTAGTAAATTTTCAGCGTATTAAGAAGCTGACCTTCGTCCCACTTCAGCGATTGCGGAATATCGCCCTGGACCATTGAGACCTGGATGGTTTTCTCCGGGTGTGGTGTAAACCACTGGATGTAACGCAGCGGGAAGGGGAGGACAAACAGGACAATGGCGGCGACCAGCGGACGCCAGTTGCGTTTTACCAGCGCCAGCGCCAGCAGGCCGCTGACCATCATCAGCAGGAAGTTAATGGCTTCCACGCCCATTATTGGCGCCAGCCCTTTTAACGGCCCGTCAATCTGGCTATAGCCGAACTGCAACCACGGGAAGCCGGTCAGCACCCAACCGCGCAGAAACTCAGTCATTTGCCAGAGAGCAGGGGCAGCAATCGCCACGCGTAGCCAGGTGGTTTTCGGCCACAGACGCGACAGCACGCCAGCAAACAGTCCGGTATACAGCGACAAATACGCCGCCAGCAGCACCACCAGGAAGATGTTAACCGGGCCAGGCATTCCGCCAAAGGTCGCGATGCTGACATAGACCCAGTTAATACCGCTGCCAAAGAGGCCAAATCCCCAGCAAAAGCCAATAGCGGTAGACTGGATTGGACGGCGGTTAAAGGTCAACGCCTGAAGTCCCATCAGCGAAATAATTGCCGCAGGCCAGACATCGTAAGGAGAGAAGGCCAGCGTTCCGCAGGCACCGAATAATAACGCCAGCAGCAGGCGAATGTGCTGGCGTTCAATTAATGAGGCAAAAGCCATGTAGTTATCTATCCAGTTTCGGTTTTATTCATCCAGCTTCGGCTGGGGTGAGTCATCCGGGATTTTGACATGAACCTGAATAATACGCCGACTGTCGGCCATCGCCACTTTGAACTGGTAACCGTCGATGTCGATGGTTTCGCCACGCGCCGGAAGATGCCCAAATGCCTGCATCACCAGACCACCGATAGTGTCAACCTCTTCATCGCTAAAGTGGGTGCCGAACGCTTCGTTGAAGTCTTCAATAGAAGCCAGTGCGCGCACGGTCCAGGTATGACGACTCAGCTGACGGAAGTCGATATCATCTTCTTCGTCATACTCATCCTCAATCTCACCAACAATCAGTTCCAGGATGTCTTCAATGGTCACCAGGCCGGAAACCCCGCCGAATTCGTCAATGACGATCGCCATGTGGTAGCGCTGAGATCGAAACTCTTTCAGCATCCGGTCTACGCGCTTACTTTCAGGAACGACAACTGCCGGACGTAACACTTTGTCCATGCTGAAGGCTTCAGCATCACTGCGCATAAACGGCAGCAAATCTTTCGCCATCAGAATCCCTTCAATGTGATCTTTGTCCTCGCTGATGACCGGGAAACGCGAGTGAGCGGACTCAATGATGACATCAAGGCATTCGTCCAGTGTCTGGTTGCGTTTCAGGGTAATCATCTGGGAGCGAGGGATCATGATGTCGCGAACGCGTTGGTCTGCGATGTCCATTACCCCCTCGAGCATATCGCGCGTATCTTCGTCGATAAGGTCGTTCTGCCCGGAATCACGGATCAGCGCCAGCAGTTCTTCACGGTTTTTCGGTTCACCGTGGAAAAGTTGGCTCAGTAACAGGGAGAAAAATCCCTTCTTGTTGCTTATCGTGTCACTACTGTGTGAATTGTCGTCGCTCATGGCGTCGTATGGGTTCTCATGTTAGTTAATCAAAACGCCGTTGTTAATCACCAACGGCAGGGACGTCTGCCAGTCAAATGTCTGGCAAATTATTCTTTCTCGGCAATGTACGGATCCTCATAGCCCAGAGCAAGCATAATCTCTGTTTCGAGGGCTTCCATCTCTTCTGCTTCGTCATCTTCGATGTGATCGTAACCTAACAAATGCAGACTGCCGTGCACCACCATATGCGCCCAGTGCGCCTCCAGTGGTTTGCCTTGCTCCTGAGCTTCCTTCTCAACCACCTGACGGCAGATAACCAGATCGCCCAGTAGCGACATTTCCATGCCAGGCGGCACTTCAAACGGGAAGGAGAGCACGTTGGTCGGCTTATCCTTACCGCGATAAGTCAGGTTAAGACTGTGGCTTTCGGCGGTATCGACCAGGCGAATGGTCACTTCCGATTCTTCCTGAAACTGCGGGATCACCGCATTCAGCCATGTCTGAAACTGGCTCTCTTCCGGCAGCCCGGAATTATCTTCACATGCCAGTTGTAAATCGAGGATCACCTGACTCATTTTTGTTCCTGTTCTTCGCGCTTGCGTTCTGCCGCCAGCGCCGCTTTACGTTTTTGTTCGGCTTCTTCCCAGGCTTCATAAGCGTTAACGATACGCGCCACCACCGGGTGACGAACCACGTCTTCGCTGTGGAAGAAGTTAAAGCTAATTTCTTCGACTTCAGCCAGCACTTCGATGGCATGACGCAGGCCTGACTTGGTGTTGCGCGGCAGGTCAATCTGCGTGACATCGCCGGTGATAACCGCTTTAGAGTTAAAACCGATACGGGTCAGGAACATCTTCATCTGTTCGATGGTGGTGTTCTGGCTCTCATCGAGAATGATAAACGCGTCGTTCAGCGTACGACCACGCATATAGGCCAGCGGTGCGACTTCAATGACGTTGCGCTCAATCAGCTTCTCGACTTTCTCAAAGCCCAGCATCTCGAACAGCGCGTCGTACAGCGGGCGCAGATACGGGTCTACTTTCTGGCTTAAATCACCGGGCAGGAAGCCCAGTTTTTCACCGGCTTCTACCGCCGGACGGGTCAGCAAAATACGACGGATTTCCTGACGCTCCAGGGCATCAACTGCCGCAGCTACCGCCAGGTAGGTTTTACCCGTACCCGCCGGGCCAACGCCGAAGGTAATGTCATGGTCGAGAATATTGGCGATGTACTGCGCCTGGTTTGGCGTGCGCGGCTTAATTACGCCGCGTTTGGTTTTGATATTGACCGCTTTGCCGTACTCCGGCACGCTCTCCGCGCTTTGCTCCAGTACCCGCGCTTCTTTAATCGCAAGGTGGATCTGTTCCGGTTCGATATCCTGAATCTGACCGCGCATTGGGGCAGTATCGACATACAGGCTACGCAGAATGTCTGCCGCAGCGGTGACGCAAATCGGACGGCCGGTCAGTTTAAAGTGGTTATCGCGGCGATTGATCTCGATGCCGAGACGGCGTTCGAGTTGTTTGATGTTGTCATCAAACGGGCCGCACAGGCTCAACAGACGCGCATTGTCTGCTGGCTCCAGGGTGATTTCGCGAGTGTCTATGTTCAAACCGTTCCTCTTATCTGTATGCCGCCGGAAGCTGAACATTCACCGGCCTATAAGGAAATTATTCACGCCACAGGAAGAAGGCGCAAGCATTGCGATAAAGATGGGGATAACGAGAGAAAAAACAAGGCCCACCGGAACGGCGGGCCAGTGATTATTGACGAAGTGCGTGTTGTTCATGCCGGATGCGGCGTAAACGCCTTATCCAGCCTACAAATTCATGCGAATTCAATATATTGCTGGAATCATGTAGGCCTGATAAGCGTAGCGCATCAGGCAATTTGCGTTTGTCGTTAGTCTCAAAACTTACCAGATCGGCGGGCCTGAGAATTACGGCTGATAATAACCCACGCCAAGGTCGTTTTCTTTGCGAGTACGGGCAATCACCGATTCCGGTGTTTCTGCCACGCGCAGACCCATTTCATCTTCAGTACGCACCACTTTACCGCGCAGGGAGTTCGGGTAGACGTCGGTAATTTCTACATCGACGAATTTACCAATCATATCCGGCGTGCCTTCAAAGTTGACCACACGGTTATTTTCGGTTCGTCCTGAAAGCTCCATGATGTTCTTACGCGAAGTACCTTCTACCAGAATACGCTGAGTGGTGCCGAGCATCCGGCGGCTCCATGCCATCGCTTGCTGATTAATGCGTTCTTGCAGAATATACAGACGCTGCTTCTTCTCTTCTTCCGACACGTCATCAACCATATCGGCGGCTGGCGTGCCCGGACGTGCGGAGAAGATAAAGCTGTAGCTCATGTCGAAATTGACGTCGGCAATCAGCTTCATCGTTTTCTCGAAGTCTTCGGTAGTTTCGCCAGGGAAGCCAACGATGAAGTCAGAACTGATTTGAATATCCGGGCGCGCCGCACGCAGTTTACGGATGATCGCTTTGTACTCCAGCGCCGTGTGGGTACGTCCCATCAGATTAAGGATGCGATCGGAACCGCTCTGTACCGGCAGATGCAGGAAACTCACCAGCTCCGGCGTGTCGCGATACACTTCGATGATATCGTCGGTGAATTCGATCGGATGGCTGGTGGTAAAGCGAATACGATCGATCCCGTCGATCGCTGCAACCAGACGCAGCAGATCGGCAAACGTTCCGGTGGTGCCGTCGTAGTTCTCACCACGCCAGGCATTCACGTTCTGACCGAGCAGGTTGACTTCACGTACGCCCTGAGCCGCAAGCTGGGCGATCTCAAACAGAATATCGTCGGAAGGACGGCTTACCTCTTCACCGCGGGTGTAAGGCACCACGCAGTAGGTGCAATATTTATTGCAGCCTTCCATGATGGAGACAAACGCGGTCGGCCCTTCGGCGCGCGGTTCCGGCAGACGGTCAAACTTCTCGATTTCCGGGAAGCTGATATCTACAACCGGGCTGCGGTCGCCGCGCACGGAGTTGATCATCTCCGGCAGGCGGTGCAGCGTTTGCGGCCCAAAAATAATATCGACATAGTGGGCGCGCTGGCGAATGTGCTCGCCTTCCTGCGATGCCACACAGCCGCCGACGCCGATAATCAGGTCTGGATTCTTCTCTTTTAACAGTTTCCAGCGACCCAACTGATGGAAGACTTTTTCCTGAGCCTTCTCGCGGATTGAGCAGGTGTTCAGCAGCAGCACATCCGCTTCTTCCGCCACGTCGGTCAGTTGATAGCCGTGGGTGGCATCCAGCAGATCGGCCATCTTCGATGAATCGTACTCGTTCATCTGACAGCCCCAGGTTTTAATATGGAGTTTTTTGGTCATCGACTTGCTCTTGCGAAATAGTAGCCAGGAATGCAGGGCGCATAGTGTAATGCTTTGCTGCCGTTGTGACCAGTATGAGCGTTATCAGCCCTTGGGGGTAAAAATCCTGTAAACTTAAAGCATATTGCTAACAGGATGATTGACCATGACAAATCAACCAACGGAAATTGCCATTGTCGGCGGAGGAATGGTCGGTGGCGCACTGGCGCTGGGACTGGCACAGCACGGATTTTCGGTAACGGTTATCGAACATGCCCAGCCCGCGCCGTTTGTTGCTGATAGCCAACCGGATGTGCGGATCTCGGCGATCAGCGCGGCTTCGGTATCATTACTTAAAGGTTTAGGCGTCTGGGACGCGGTACAGGCTATGCGTTGCCATCCTTATCGCAAACTGGAAACCTGGGAGTGGGAAACGGCGCATGTGGTGTTTGACGCCGCCGAGCTAAAATTGCCGTTGCTTGGCTATATGGTGGAAAACACCGTCCTGCAACAGGCGCTGTGGCAGGCGCTGGAAGCGCATCCGAAAGTAACGTTACGTGTGCCAGGCTCGCTGATTGCACTGCATCGCCATAATGATCTTCAGGAATTGGAACTGAAGGGCGGTGAAACGATCCGCGCGAAGCTGGTGATTGGTGCCGATGGCGCAAATTCGCAGGTGCGACAGATGGCGGGAATTGGCGTTCATGCCTGGCAGTATGCGCAGTCGTGTATGTTGATTAGCGTGCAGTGTGAGAATGACCCTGGTGACAGGACCTGGCAGCAGTTTACCCCGAACGGACCGCGTGCATTTTTGCCGTTGTTTGATAACTGGGCATCGCTGGTGTGGTATGACTCTCCGGCGCGCATTCGCCAGTTGCAGAATATGAATATGGCGCAGCTACAGGCGGAAATCGCGAAGCATTTCCCGTCGCGTCTGGGTTACGTGACACCGCTTGCCGCTGGTGCGTTTCCGCTGACTCGTCGCCATGCGTTGCAGTATGTGCAACCAGGGTTGGCGCTGGTGGGCGATGCCGCGCATACCATCCATCCGCTGGCAGGACAGGGAGTGAATCTTGGTTATCGTGATGTCGATGCCCTGATTGGCGTTCTGGTGAATGCCCGCAGCTACGGCGAAGCGTGGGCCAGTTATCCTGTGCTCAAGCGTTACCAGATGCGGCGCATGGCGGATAACTTCATTATGCAGAGCGGTATGGATCTGTTTTATGCCGGATTCAGCAATAATCTGCCGCCGCTGCGTTTTATGCGTAATCTCGGGTTAATGGCGGCAGAACGTGCAGGGGTGCTGAAACGTCAGGCGCTGAAGTATGCGTTAGGATTGTAGTTTCACAATATTGCCGGATGCATACCAACCGTAGGTCGGATAAGACGCGTCAGCGTCGCATCCGACATTGAAGGATAAGGCGTGTCAGTATCACATTCGACATTGAATATATGCAGAAAAGCAAAAAGCTCGCCGAAGCGAGCTTTTTTAATATGGCTGGGGTACGAGGATTCGAACCTCGGAATGCCGGAATCAGAATCCGGTGCCTTACCGCTTGGCGATACCCCAATTGTGCGTTCAGCAAAGAACGCTTTTAAATTTGGCTGGGGTACGAGGATTCGAACCTCGGAATGCCGGAATCAGAATCCGGTGCCTTACCGCTTGGCGATACCCCAACAAATTGGTTTTTGAATTTGCCGAACTTGTTCGACACATTCAGAATTTGGTGGCTACGACGGGATTCGAACCTGTGACCCCATCATTATGAGTGATGTGCTCTAACCAACTGAGCTACGTAGCCAGATTGTTTCTTCGATGGCTGGGGTACCTGGATTCGAACCAGGGAATGCCGGTATCAAAAACCGGTGCCTTACCGCTTGGCGATACCCCAATAACCGGGCGGTGAACCGCTTACTCGAAGAAGATGGCTGGGGTACCTGGATTCGAACCAGGGAATGCCGGTATCAAAAACCGGTGCCTTACCGCTTGGCGATACCCCAACAAATTTCTTACAGAATGGAGAACTTCAAACTATATCATTGCCAGCCGAGGTGGCTAACTTACAGCCTGGAGATACCCCATCCGTACAACGCTTTCTGGTGAATGGTGCGGGAGGCGAGACTTGAACTCGCACACCTTGCGGCGCCAGAACCTAAATCTGGTGCGTCTACCAATTTCGCCACTCCCGCAAAAAGATGGTGGCTACGACGGGATTCGAACCTGTGACCCCATCATTATGAGTGATGTGCTCTAACCAACTGAGCTACGTAGCCATCTTTTTTTTCGCGATACCTTATCGGCGTTGCGGGGCGCATTATGCGTATAGAGCCTGGCAGCGTCAACCTCTTTTTCAAGGAAAATTGCGCGAAACTGACTGTTTGGTTAGGTTGCGAACAGCGTGGCGCTATATTCGTCAATTATTGTCTATTATTCGTTTTGCTGATGTTATTTAAGTATAAAAAAAGAGCCCCGTAGGGCCCTTTTCATGATGAAAAATTATTTGTACGCCGATTGGTGAACGCCAACTGAGCGACCAGACGGATCGTCCATTTTCTTGAACGCTTCATCCCACTCAATCGCTTTGGCAGATGAACAAGCAACGGACGGGCCGCCTGGTACGCACTCTGCGGCGCTCGGAAGCGGGAACAGTTCTTCAAAGATCTCCCGGTACAGATACGCTTCTTTTGAGGTCGGTGTGTTGTACGGGAAGCGGAAGCTGGCAGTTTCCAGCTGTTGATCAGTAACCTGCCGTGCCGCCACTTCTTTCAGTGTGTCGATCCAGCTATAACCAACACCATCCGAGAACTGTTCTTTTTGTCGCCAGGCGACGCTTGCCGGTAGATACGACTCAAAACATTCACGCAGGATATGCTTTTCCATCTTACCGTTGCCGCACATTTTATCCTGCGGGTTAATGCGCATCGCCACATCGAGGAATTTCTTGTCGAGGAACGGAACGCGTGCTTCCACGCCCCAGGCCGACATCGCTTTGTTGGCGCGCGCGCAGTCATACATATGCAGGGCCAGCAGTTTACGCACCGTTTCTTCATGCAGTTCTTTAGCGTTTGGCGCTTTGTGGAAGTAGAGATAACCGCCAAACACTTCATCAGAACCTTCACCGGATAGCACCATTTTAATGCCCATCGCTTTGATCTTACGCGACATTAAATACATCGGTGTTGAAGCGCGGATAGTCGTCACGTCATAGGTTTCGATGTGGTAAATCACATCGCGGATGGCATCCAGACCTTCCTGTACAGTGAAGTGAATTTCGTGATGCACAGTGCCCAGATGGTTTGCCACTTCCTGGGCTGCTTTCAGATCCGGTGAACCCGGCAGACCTACAGCAAAGGAGTGCAACTGCGGCCACCAGGCTTCAGAGCGTTCCTGATCTTCCACGCGACGAGCGGCATATTTCTTGGTGATAGCAGAAATAATTGAGGAATCCAGACCACCCGAGAGCAGCACACCGTAAGGCACGTCAGACATCAGATGGCTTTTCACGGAATCTTCCAGTGCCTGACGCAATTCGTTTTTGTCGGTCACGTTATCTTTCACCGCATCGTAGTCGAACCAGTCGCGATGATAATAAGAACGGATTTCGCCGTCCTGACTCCATAAATAGCTCCCCGCCGGGAACTCTTTAATCGTGCGGCATACTGGCACGAGAGCTTTCATTTCTGAGGCCACATACAGCTGACCGTGTTCGTCATAGCCCATATACAGCGGGATGATCCCCAGATGGTCGCGACCAATCAGGTAGGCATCTTTTTCGCTGTCATACAAGGCAAAGGCAAACATACCCTGTAAGTCGTCGAGAAATTCCGGCCCTTTTTCCTGATACAGCGCGAGGATCACTTCGCAGTCAGACCCGGTCTGGAACTGGTAACGATCGCCATATTCGGCGCGCAATGCCTGGTGGTTGTAGATTTCACCGTTTACCGCCAGTACGTGAGTTTTTTGTTGGTTGTAGAGAGGTTGGGCTCCCGCGTTAACGTCAACAATTGACAGACGTTCGTGGGCGAGAATGGCGTTATCGCTGGCATAAATACCGGACCAGTCCGGGCCACGATGACGCATCAGGCGTGACAGCTCGAGTGCTTTCTTACGCAGCTCAACTGCGTCTGTTTTGATATCGAATACGCCAAAAATTGAACACATAACCTTCTCCGTTAACCTGGTGTTTACTGCGTGTTGTGTTTGCTTGTTTAAAAAAATGCCGCAAAGCAGCACGGTGCGCAAGCGATTTGGCAGTGGAAAAATAAAAAACGTAATGGCGATTGCTGATTGATGAAAAAGGATAGGGTATGGTGGCGTATTTATTGATGGATCGATAATTTTTTGCGGGTTTTATTGAATGGATATATTTGGGGGGGATAAGAAACCAAATTGCTGACAAAGTGCGCTTTGTTTATGCTGGATGCGGCATGAACGCCTTGTCTGGCCTACAAAATCATGAAAATTCAATATATTGTGGGAGCTGCGTAGGCCTGATAAGCGTAGCGCATCAGGCAGTTTGGTGTTTGTCATCACATTCAACCACGTCCGCAGACGTGGTTGCTATTCAGATAACGTCGATTTCAGCGACCGACGGGTAAATCCAGCTGGGGCGGAACGGCATACTGTCGATATCGTCAAGCGACGAAACGCCGGAGAGTACCAGAATCGTTTCCAGACCGGCCTGGAAGCCCGCCAGAATATCGGTACGCAGGTTATCGCCGACAATCACCGTTTCTTCCGAGTGGGCCTGCATTTTGTTTAATGCCGCGCGGATGATCCACGGGCTGGGCTTACCAACATAGAACGGTTTACGCCCAGAAATTTTCTCAATGCCTGCACACAGTGCGCCACAAGCAGGATAAAAACCGCGTCCGTGGGTATCCGGGTTGGTCGCGATAAATCGTGCACCGTTAGCGACGAAATAGGCTGCTTTATGCATCATTTCCCAGTTATAGGAGCGCGTTTCGCCAACAATCACAAAGTCAGGATTCACATCGGTAATGGTGAAACCCGCTTTGTACAGCTCATGGATAAGCGCGCCTTCGCCCACCACATAGGCTTTCTTGCCTTCCTGGCGACGCAGGAAATCGGCGGTCGCCATCGCGGAGGTATAAAACACGCTGTCTGGCACATCGACACCAGCCGTGGCAAAGCGGTTCGCCAGATCTTGTCCGGTCTGCGAAGGATAGTTGGTCAGCAACACCAGCGGCAGGCCTTTATCCATAATCCCGTGCAAAAATTCCGCTGCACCCGGTACGGCGACATTATCGTGCATCAGCACGCCGTCGATATCGCAAATTACATTTTTAATGGTCATGGACTACCCAGAATATTGACAACAATAAGCGCCACTATAAAAGCACATTAATTTTCCAGCAAATGCTGGAGCAAAATACCGTTGAGCATGGCGCGTTTTACCAACGCAAAAGCGCCGATTGCCGAGCGGTGATCCAGCTCAGAACGCACCACCGGCAGATTAGTACGAAACGCTTTCAGCGCCTGGGTATTAATGCAGCTTTCAATAGCAGGGAGCAGCACTTTATCGGCTTCGGTTATCTCACCGGCAATGACAATTTTTTGCGGATTAAATAAGTTGATAGCAATGGCGATGGTTTTGCCCAGATGACGACCAACATACTCAATCACTTCCGACGCCAGGCTATCGCCTTTGTTCGCGGCTTTGCAGATAGTTTTGATGGTGCAGTCGTCCAGCGGTACACGACTCTGGTAGCCCTGCTTTAACAGATTCAACACCCGTTGTTCAATGGCAGCGTTGGCGGCGATAGTTTCCAGGCAGCCAAAGTTGCCGCAGTGGCAGCGTTCACCCAGCGGTTCAACCTGAATATGACCAATCTCCCCAACGTTGCCGTTGCGACCGATAAAAATGCGCCCGTTAGAGATAATCCCGGCCCCGGTTCCGCGATGGACTCGCACCAGAATGGAGTCTTCGCAATCCTGACTTGCACCGAAGTAGTGCTCTGCCAGCGCCAGACTGCGGATATCGTGACCGACAAAACAGGTCACTTTAAAACGGTCTTCCAGCGCTTCTACCAGCCCCCAGTTTTCCACCTGGATATGCGGCATGTAATGAATTTTGCCGCTGTCCGGGTCAACAAGCCCTGGCAGGATCACGGAAATGGCGATCAGCTCCCGCAGCTTGCGCTGGTAGCTATCAATAAACTGAGCAATGGCATTCAGCAGGGCGTGTTCCAGCGTCTGCTGGGTACGTTCAGGCAGCGGGTAATGTTCTTCAGCCAGCACTTTGCTGCTGAGATCGAACAGGGTGATGGTGGCGTCATGACGACCAAGCCGTACGCCGATTGCGTGAAAATTGCGGGTTTCGGTGATGATGGAGATAGCGCGGCGGCCCCCGGTGGAGGCCTGCTGATCAACTTCTTTGATCAGCCCGCGTTCGATAAGCTGACGCGTAATTTTAGTTACGCTGGCAGGGGCAAGCTGGCTTTGCTCGGCGATCTGAATTCGCGAGATTGGTCCGTACTGGTCAATCAGGCGATAAACCGCCGCGCTGTTAAGCTGTTTTACGAGATCAACATTACCTATCTGAGCTTGTCCGCCTGGTGTCATACTTTCTCTTATTGAGTTACGACCTCGTTGCCGTTAACGATGGTCTTAGTGATTTTAAAATCTGGTGTGAATGCGGTCAGGTTGGCCACTTTACCTTCGCCAAGAGTGCCGAGACGTTTTTCAACGCCAATGGCACGTGCCGGATAGAGCGTAGCCATACGTAAAACTTCATCCAGTGCGATACCGCAATGTTCGACCAGATTACGCACGCCTTCAATCATGGTTAAGGATGAACCGCTTAACGTGCCGTTCTCATCCACACAAAGCCCGTTACGGTAGTATATTGTTTTACCCGCAAAAATGAACTGTTCAATATTGGCCCCGGCAGGCGCAGTGGCGTCTGTAACCAGACACAGCTTGTCGCCTTTCAGGCGTTTGGCATTGCGAATATTGGCATAATCTACGTGCAGGCCATCGGCGATAATACCGCAATAAATGTCTGCCTCATCAAGAACTGCGCCCGCCAAACCCGGTTCGCGACCTGTAATATACGGCATCGCGTTGTACAGATGAGTGGCAAAGGTAATACCCGCGCGGAAACCGGCTTTTGCTTCTTTCAACGTCGCGTTGGAGTGACCGGCAGACACCACAATTCCGGCATTTGCCAGTTTGCTGATCACTTCTGCAGGCACCATTTCCGGCGCCAGAGTGACTTTGGTGATCACATCTGTATTTTCGCAAAGGAAATCAACCAGTGCAGCATCGGGCTTACGCACAAAATTCGGATTATGGGTGCCTTTTTTCACCAGATTCAGCCACGGACCTTCCAGATGCAGGCCTAATGCCTGATTCGGATGTTTTGCCAGATACTCACGCATTACGTGCACGCCCTGTTTCATCAGGTCATCGCTGGTGGTGATGAGTGTCGGCAGATAGTTAGTACAGCCTGATTTCTCATTGGCTTTCTGCATGATTTCCAGCGTTTCCACGCTGACGGCTTCAGCGGTATCGTTGAATTGCACGCCGCCGCAGCCGTTTAGCTGCACATCGATAAAACCGGGGGAGAGAATGGCCCCGTTCAGTGAACGTTGTTCGATCCCTGACGGCAGTTCCGCTACCGGGCAGACGCTTTTAATTAAGCCATCAGCGATAACAACCGCATGGTCATCAAGAAATTCATGGCCGGTAAAAATCCGGCCCTGGGTTAATGCATACATTCCGACCCCCCGATTTCAAAAATAATATTGCCCTGAGCAAGATGTCAGGGCAGGGATAACAATTACAGACCTTTGATATTTTCTGCTTCTAATTCATTGAAATATCTTAAGGTCTTCACTTTCAGCTCCATGGTGGAAGGCTCATCGCATACCATGATGGCTTTTGGATGCAGTTGCAGGCAGCTAATGGTCCACATATGGTTAACACAACCTTCAACCGCAGCCTGTAACGCCAGCGCTTTTTGGCTGCCCAGTACCAGAATCATTACTTCTTCGGCATCCAGCAGTGTACCCACACCGACGGTCAGCGCATATTTTGGTACCTGATTTACGTCATTATCAAAGAAGCGAGAGTTAGCAACGCGGGTATCGTGGGTCAGGGTCTTGATACGGGTACGAGAGGCCAGAGAAGAAGCAGGTTCGTTAAATGCGATATGACCATCGTTACCGACACCGCCCATAAACAGATGAATTTTTCCGTAAGAGCGGATTTTCTCTTCATACTGGCGGCACTCAGCGTCGATGTCCGGGGCATTGCCATTGAGGAGGTTAATATTTTCTGCTGGAATATCAACGTGATCGAAGAAGTTACGGTGCATAAAGCTGTAGTAGCTTTCTGGATGCTCTTTCGGCAAACCGACATATTCGTCCATGTTGAAGGTGACAACGTGCTTAAAGCTGACCTGGCCTGCTTTATGCATTTCGACTAACGCTTTATAGGTGGTCATCGGCGTGCCGCCAGTCGGCAGGCCAAGCACAAACGGACGATCGGCAGTTGGTTTGAACGCATTGATACGATTGACGATATGGCGGGCAGCCCATTTGCCGACCTGTTCAGCGGTAGTCAGGGGGATCAGTCTCATTATTCACCTCAATAAGTAAAATGTAAGCCGTTGGCGGATTAGGCATCTTTAAGCGTAACCTGGATTTGCGCAGACAGGCGTCAATCCGACCTGATTTTTTGAATAATAAAATAAGTTTTCTGGTTTAGCCAGTAAAAGGGAGTGATGATAACGATATTTGGTGACAAAACTCACAAAAGACACGCGTTTAATTTGCGATACGAATTAAATTTTCACACACTCTGTAGCAGATGATCTAACAATCTGATTACAGAACATCGACAGTAAAAATTGCAGCAAAATAAAAAAACGGCTTTAAACGAGCCAAATAGGGGTCTCGTAGGGGGAATAAGATGAATATTTTAGGTTTTTTCCAGCGACTCGGTAGGGCGTTACAGCTCCCTATCGCGGTGCTGCCGGTGGCGGCGCTGTTGCTGCGATTCGGTCAGCCAGATTTACTTAACGTTGCGTTTATTGCCCAGGCGGGCGGCGCTATTTTTGACAACCTTGCGCTAATTTTCGCCATCGGCGTGGCATCCAGTTGGTCCAAAGACAGTGCAGGTGCGGCGGCGCTGGCGGGTGCAGTCGGTTACTTTGTGTTAACCAAAGCCATGGTCACCATCAACCCAGAAATTAATATGGGCGTACTGGCAGGTATCATTACCGGTCTGGTCGGTGGTGCAGCCTATAACCGTTGGTCTAATATCAAACTGCCGGACTTCCTGAGCTTCTTCGGCGGCAAACGCTTTGTTCCTATCGCAACCGGCTTCTTCTGTCTGGTGCTGGCAGCCATTTTTGGTTATGTCTGGCCACCGGTGCAGCATGCTATCCATGCAGGCGGCGAATGGATCGTTTCCGCAGGCGCGCTGGGTTCCGGTATTTTTGGTTTCATCAACCGTCTGCTGATCCCAACCGGTCTGCATCAGGTACTGAACACCATCGCCTGGTTCCAGATTGGTGAATTCACCAACGCGGCGGGTACGGTTTTCCACGGCGACATCAACCGCTTCTACGCGGGCGACGGCACGGCGGGGATGTTCATGTCCGGCTTCTTCCCAATCATGATGTTCGGTCTGCCGGGTGCGGCGCTGGCAATGTACTTCGCTGCGCCGAAAGAGCGTCGCCCGATGGTTGGCGGGATGCTGCTTTCTGTTGCGATTACCGCGTTCCTGACCGGTGTGACTGAGCCGCTGGAATTCCTGTTCATGTTCCTTGCTCCGCTGTTGTACCTTCTGCATGCATTGCTGACGGGTATTAGCCTGTTTGTGGCAACGCTGCTGGGTATCCATGCGGGCTTCTCCTTCTCTGCGGGCGCTATCGACTACGCGTTGATGTATAACCTGCCGGCAGCCAGCCAGAACGTCTGGATACTGCTGGTGATGGGCGTTGTTTTCTTCGCTATCTACTTTGTGGTGTTCAGTGTGGTTATTCGCATGTTTAACCTGAAAACACCGGGTCGTGAAGACAAAGAAGACGAGATTGTTACTGAAGAAGCCAACAGCAATACCGAAGAAGGTCTGACTCAACTGGCCACCAACTATATTGCTGCAGTGGGCGGTACTGACAACCTGAAAGCGATTGATGCCTGTATTACCCGTCTGCGCCTGACGGTTAACGATTCTGCGCGCGTCAACGATGCAATGTGCAAACGTCTGGGCGCTTCTGGTGTAGTGAAACTGAATAAACAGACTATTCAGGTGATTGTCGGTGCGAAAGCGGAATCCATCGGCGATGCGATGAAGAAAGTTGTTGCCCGTGGCCCGGTAGCGGCTGCGTCTGCTGAAGCTGTAACTGCAACCGTCGCTCCTGTAGTAAAACCGCAGGCCGTACCAAACGCGGTGTCTGTCGCGGAGCTGGTATCGCCGATTACCGGTGATGTTGTGGCACTTGATCAGGTTCCTGACGAAGCATTTGCCAGCAAAGCGGTGGGTGATGGTGTGGCGGTGAAACCGACGGATAAAATCGTCGTATCGCCAGCCGCAGGGACAATCGTGAAAATCTTCAACACCAACCATGCTTTCTGTCTGGAAACCGAAAAAGGCGCGGAGATCGTCGTCCACATGGGGATCGACACCGTAGCGCTGGAAGGTAAAGGCTTTAAACGTCTGGTGGAAGAGGGCGCGCAGGTAAGCGCAGGGCAACCGATTCTGGAAATGGATCTGGATTACCTGAATGCTAACGCCCGCTCGATGATTAGCCCGGTGGTTTGCAGCAATATTGACGATTTCAGCGGCCTTATCATTAAAGCCCAGGGCCATGTTGTGGCGGGTCAAACGCCACTGTATGAAATCAAAAAGTAATCAGCTTTATGCCTGATGCGATGCTGGTGCGTCTTATCAGGCCTACAAAAGCTCTGTGTAGGTTGGATAAGACGCTTAAGCGTCGCATCTAACAATGACACAGGAGTGGCAAAAGCGGCGGATATCATCTTCGCCGCTTTTTTTTTCATCAATCATCCCCATAATCTCTGTCAGATTATCAATTTTAAAAAACTAACAGTTGTCAGCCTGTCCCGCTTATAAGATCATACGCCGTTATACGTTGTTTACGCTTTGAGGAATCCACGATGAGTGAGGCAGAAGCCCGCCCGACTAACTTTATTCGTCAGATCATCGATGAAGATCTGGCCAGTGGTAAGCACACCACAGTACATACCCGTTTCCCGCCGGAGCCGAATGGCTATCTGCATATTGGTCATGCGAAATCTATCTGCCTGAACTTTGGGATCGCCCAGGACTATAAAGGTCAGTGCAACCTGCGTTTCGACGACACTAACCCGGTAAAAGAAGATATCGAGTACGTTGAGTCGATCAAAAACGATGTTGAGTGGTTAGGTTTTCACTGGTCTGGTAACGTCCGTTACTCCTCTGATTATTTTGATCAACTCCACGCCTATGCGATCGAATTGATTAATAAAGGCCTGGCATATGTCGATGAGCTGACGCCAGAGCAGATTCGCGAATATCGTGGCACCCTGACGCAGCCGGGTAAAAACAGCCCGTACCGCGATCGTAGTGTCGAAGAGAACCTGGCGCTGTTCGAAAAAATGCGCACCGGTGGTTTTGAAGAAGGTAAAGCCTGCCTGCGCGCGAAAATCGACATGGCGTCGCCGTTTATCGTGATGCGCGATCCGGTGCTGTACCGCATTAAATTTGCTGAACACCACCAGACCGGCAACAAGTGGTGCATCTACCCGATGTACGACTTCACCCACTGCATCAGCGATGCGCTGGAAGGTATTACGCACTCTCTGTGTACGCTGGAGTTCCAGGACAACCGTCGTCTGTACGACTGGGTACTGGACAACATCACCATTCCTGTTCATCCGCGCCAGTACGAATTTTCGCGTCTGAATCTGGAATACACCGTGATGTCCAAGCGTAAGCTGAACCAGCTGGTGACCGACAAGCACGTAGAAGGCTGGGATGACCCGCGTATGCCGACCATTTCCGGTCTGCGTCGTCGTGGTTACACTGCGGCTTCTATTCGTGAGTTCTGCAAACGCATCGGCGTGACCAAGCAGGACAACACCATTGAGATGGCGTCGCTGGAATCCTGCATCCGTGAAGATCTCAACGAAAACGCCCCGCGCGCAATGGCGGTTATCGATCCGGTGAAACTGGTTATCGAAAACTATCAGGGCGAAGGCGAAATGGTCACCATGCCGAACCATCCGAACAAACCGGAAATGGGTAGCCGTCAGGTGCCGTTTAGCGGTGAGATTTGGATCGATCGCGCAGATTTCCGCGAAGAAGCCAACAAGCAGTACAAGCGTCTGGTGCTGGGTAAAGAAGTGCGTCTGCGTAATGCTTACGTGATTAAAGCGGAACGCGTGGAGAAAGATGCCGAAGGCAATATCACCACCATCTTCTGTACCTACGATGCCGATACTTTAAGCAAAGATCCGGCAGATGGTCGTAAAGTGAAAGGCGTTATCCACTGGGTAAGCGCGGCCCATGCGCTGCCGGTTGAAATTCGCCTGTACGACCGTCTGTTCAGTGTACCGAACCCAGGTGCTGCGGATGATTTCCTGTCGGTGATTAACCCGGAATCGCTGGTGATCAAACAGGGCTTTGCTGAACCGTCGCTGAAAGATGCGGTAGCGGGTAAAGCATTCCAGTTTGAGCGTGAAGGTTACTTCTGCCTCGACAGTCGCCATTCCACTACGGAGAAACCGGTATTTAACCGCACCGTGGGTCTGCGTGATACCTGGGCGAAAGTCGGCATGTAATTTGAAGTATTCATAGGCCGGATAGGGCGTTTACGCCGTATCCGGCATGAACAAAACGCACTTTATCAACAATTCAAAACGCCGCGTTCTGCGGCGTTTTCTCTATTTTTCCTCGCAAATTAATACCGTGTCGTTATTTATTCATAAATAAAATTAGCAACTAATGATATATACATGTTGAAAATGTTATTGCCTTAATTCAACGTAAATCCTCGTATTTCCCTCTATATACTTTTTTATAACGAACTTAAGCCTTGTAACAAAAAACATCAAAATATGTGCGGTTGCTCATGTTCTTACATTCTCGTTACAGAAAGAGATTGATAATTCGCGTCGCGAAAAATAGTCTGTCCCTGTAGTCGGCGAGACTTTTCTCAACGCTACTTTTTTAATTTTTATTTTTTTTCGCTGTTCACCTTTGGTGCAGCAATTTATACGTCAAAGAGGATTAACCCATGCGTACGTTTAGTGGCAAACGTAGTACGCTGGCGCTGGCTATTGCCGGTGTTACAGCAATGTCGGGCTTTGTGGCAATGCCAGAGGCTCGCGCCGAAGGATTCTTCGAAGATTCAACCTTAACCGGCGGTATCTATTACTGGCAGCGTGAACGTGACCGTAAAGATGTTACCGACGGCGACAAATATAAAACCAACCTTTCTCACTCCACCTGGAACGCTAATCTCGATTTTCAGTCTGGCTATGCCGCTGATATGTTCGGTCTGGATATTGCCGCGTTTACAGCGATTGAAATGGCGGAAAACGGCGACAGCTCTCACCCGAACGAAATCGCGTTTTCAAAAAGTAATAAAGCCTATGACGAAGACTGGTCCGGCGATAAAAGCGGTATAAGTCTGTATAAAGCGGCGGCTAAATTTAAATACGGTCCGGTGTGGGCGAGGGCAGGTTACATTCAGCCAACTGGTCAAACGCTGTTAGCGCCGCACTGGAGTTTTATGCCAGGCACCTATCAGGGGGCGGAAGCTGGGGCTAATTTTGATTATGGCGATGCTGGTGCGTTGAGTTTCTCTTACATGTGGACCAACGAATATAAAGCGCCGTGGCATCTGGAAATGGATGAGTTTTATCAGAACGATAAAACCACCAAAGTCGACTATCTGCACTCCCTTGGCGCGAAGTACGACTTCAAAAATAATTTCGTACTGGAAGCGGCGTTTGGTCAGGCGGAAGGCTATATCGATCAGTATTTTGCTAAAGCCAGCTACAAATTTGATATCGCCGGTAGCCCGTTAACCACCAGCTACCAGTTCTACGGTACACGCGACAAAGTTGACGATCGCAGCGTCAACGATCTTTATGACGGTACAGCATGGTTGCAGGCGTTGACCTTTGGCTACCGGGCGGCTGATGTCGTCGATTTACGTCTGGAAGGCACCTGGGTTAAAGCCGACGGTCAGCAGGGATACTTCCTGCAACGTATGACCCCAACCTACGCTTCCTCTAACGGTCGCCTGGATATCTGGTGGGATAATCGCTCCGACTTTAACGCCAACGGTGAAAAAGCGGTCTTCTTCGGCGCGATGTATGACCTGAAAAACTGGAATCTTCCTGGCTTCGCCATCGGTGCTTCTTATGTTTACGCATGGGATGCTAAACCGGCGACCTGGCAGAGCAGCCCGGATGCGTACTACGACAAAAACCGGACTATTGAAGAGTCTGCCTACAGTCTGGATGCGGTCTACACCATTCAGGACGGTCGTGCCAAGGGCACGATGTTCAAACTGCACTTCACCGAATACGACAACCACTCCGACATCCCAAGTTGGGGTGGTGGTTACGGCAACATCTTCCAGGATGAGCGTGACGTGAAATTTATGGTGATCGCACCGTTCACTATCTTCTGATGCCAGACGCGGCAGGCATTTCGCCTGCCGCCCGTTTGAGGAATTCGCTATGAAAAAATTAATTCTCATCGCCATAATGGCATCGGGGCTGGTGGCCTGCGTGCAGTCGACAGCACCAAAGGAAGATAGCCATCTGAAAGAAGCTTACAGCGCCTGTATCAATACCGCGCAAGGTTCGCCGGAAAAAATTGAAGCCTGTCAGAGCGTGTTAAACGTACTGAAGAAAGAGAAACAACATCAACAGTTTGCCGAACAAGAAAGTGTTCGCGTGCTGGATTATCAGCAGTGCATTCAGGCAACGCAAACCGGTAATGACCAGGCGGTGAAAGCCGATTGCGATAAGGTCTGGCAGGAAATTCGCAGTAATAACGCTACGCAGTAAAAACTAAAAAGCGAGGGCTGTCACTCTCGCTTTTTCTTGTTTCCCTTGTATCAAAAAGCCAACCCGCAGGTTGGCTTTTCTCGTTCGTTCAGGCTGGCTTATTTGCCTTCGTGCGCATGCTCATCTTCGCGGCAATCGCCTTCGGCGCAGTGACCGTAAAGATAGAGGCTATGGTTAGTCAGGCGAATGCCATGTTTTGCGGCGATTTCACGTTGACGCGCTTCGATGGAATCATCACTAAATTCGATAACCTTGCCGCAGTCGAGGCAGATCAGGTGATCGTGGTGATGTTGCTGGGTCAGTTCAAATACGGATTTGCCGCCTTCAAAATTATGGCGGGTGACGATACCTGCGTCGTCAAACTGGTTCAGTACGCGGTATACCGTAGCCAGACCAATTTCTTCACCCATATCGATCAGACGTTTGTACAAATCTTCCGCACTGACGTGATGGTTGTCCGGCTCCTGAAGAACTTCCAGGATTTTCAAGCGTGGAAGCGTTACTTTCAGGCCAGCTTTCTTTAGGGCGGTATTGTTATCAGTCATGCGGAATCTGTCCTGTTACTAAGCGGTTCACTTCATTAGAAGAAGTGACAGAATTTGCTCTTGAGATAATGCGTATCATTATAGAATTGCCACGCCTAAATGAAAACTACAAGTCCCTGGCAAATATTGTTAATAAAAACGTGGCACAGCTTACACTTATATCGGCAAGGCCACTTGAATACCGGGACATTGTACAGGTACAACGGCAAAAGTTACAAATTTGTAGCAATTATTTCGATTGGCATTACCTATTAATACGGCGTAGATATTGGTCTACGCCGCATCACATCAGGCATTGATAATTTCGTCGAGATGTAACTCTTCAGAAATTTGTTTTACCCATTTTTCTACGCGCTCGGCGGTCAGTTCCGGTTGACGGTCTTCGTCGATAGCCAGACCGACGAAGTGGTCATCATCTACCAGACCTTTCGATGCTTCGAAATGGTAGCCGGCAGTTGGCCAGTGACCGACGATAGTCGCGCCGCGCGGTTCGATGATGTCGCGGATGGTGCCTAACGCATCGCAGAAATATTCTGCGTAATCTTCCTGGTCGCCACAACCAAACAGCGCAACCAGTTTACCATTGAAATCAATCTCTTCGAGAGTTGGGAAAAAATCGTCCCAGTCACATTGCGCTTCGCCGTAGTACCAGGTTGGAATGCCCAGCAGCAGAATGTCATACGCTTCCAGATCTTCTTTGCTGCTTTTTGCAATGTCATGGACATCGGCAACGTCTTTACCAAGCTGTTTTTGAATCATTTTTGCGATATTTTCGGTATTACCGGTGTCGCTGCCGAAAAAGATGCCAGTGATAGCCATGAGTGAAATAACCTCTTGAAACTTATTGAAATGGGGGTGGTAAATTGCCCACGGATAAAGGCAATCATAGCAGAACAGGCAGTCTTGCGGAATCAGCAAACTTGCAGGACTGCACACTGTGCTACACGAAAATGGAAATTTAAACGATGCCCTGGCTGCGCAGCGCTGCCAACTGCTGCATCAATATCTCTTCGATCAGTTCGCTACGACTCATATTACGCGATTCTGCCAGCTCGTTCAGCGCCTCGACAGCCTCCGTGTTCAGCTTCAGTTCGACACGCTTAAGACCACGTACTTTGTCGCGTTTTAGCTGGTTGCGCTTATTAATACGCAGCTGTTCATCGCGCGAAAGCGGATTGGTTTTCGGTCGTCCCGGTCGACGCTCGTGCGCGAACAGATCTAATGTCGTACGGTCCGTTTGTTCTTTGGCCATGATCTTGGTGACTTCGGGGGAAACAATCAGCCAGGCGCTTGCCCGGATGGATAGCGCGCCATAATACAACAGCGTGAGGAGTCTCGCCAACGCCCACGCGCGGAAAGCCGCGCGGGCGCTGGGTTTTTAATCAGTTATGCTAATCATTGAGATAGCGACGGATGGCGCGCAACACCGCATCCGGTTTTTCTGCGTGTACCCAGTGACCCGCGCCTGCAATCACATGCGCCCGTGCCTGTGGAAATTGTGCCAGTAAATCAGCTCGATACTGTTCGGTGACATACGGCGAGTTGCCGCCAGGGATAAACAGTGCAGGGTGGTCCCACGCCGGAATTTTCTCCCAGCCAACAATATGTGGATATTGATCCCACAGTACCGGCACATTAAAGCGCCATTCGCCATCAACGTAAGATTTCAGCAGAAACTGAATGACTCCTTCTTCATTCAGATGCTGGCGCATCACTGCTGCTGCCTGCTGGCGTGTTTGCGCGTCGGATTCACTGACCGCATTGATGGCCGCGAAAATCTCATCGTGACGGCGTACGTGATAGTTGACCGGCGCGATATCAATCGCCACCAGTTTATCGATGCGATCGGGAGCCAGTGCAGTGAGCGCCATTACCGCTTTACCGCCCATTGAGTGACCAATAAATGTCGCCTTATCGATCTGCAGCGCATCCAGGGTATCAACAAGATCCTGGGCCATCGCCGGGTAATTCATCACCGGATCTCTCGGCGAAAGACCGTGGTTACGCATATCAACCTGGATGATATTGTGATCGTCTATCAGATCGCGAGCCAGTACGCCAAGATTGTCGAGGCTGCCAAACAGGCCATGGACGAGGACAATGGGAGAATTATTGTGCTGGTTTTGTGCAGTTTGCGCGCGGATATTCAATTTCATGGCAAAGTTCTTTTTTTCGCTCTGTCGGGTTAGGGTATTATGTTGACCATTGTGCCACAGGGCTGCAACAAATACGGGTTACTCCGATTTTTTCTGCATGCCAGGCTTGACGCTATCCGCTGCCGGGATTTATTCGTATACTCCCGGCAACTTGTATTCAGCTAAGACACCGCACTGGATTAAGATGAAAACGATTGAAGTTGATGATGAACTCTATAGCTATATTGCCAGCCACACTAAGCATATCGGCGAGAGCGCATCCGACATTTTACGGCGCATGTTGAAATTTTCCGCCGCATCACAGCCTGTTGCTCCGGTGACGAAAGAGGTTCGCGTTGCGTCACCTGCTATCGTCGAAGCGAAGCCGGTCAAAACGATTAAAGATAAAGTTCGCGCCATGCGTGAACTTCTGCTTTCGGACGAATACGCCGAGCAAAAACGCGCGGTAAATCGCTTTATGCTGCTGTTGTCTACACTATATTCTCTTGACGCCCAGGCGTTTGCCGAAGCAACGGAGTCGTTGCATGGCCGCACGCGCGTTTACTTTGCGGCAGATGAGCAAACGCTACTGAAAAATGGTAATCAGACCAAACCGAAACACGTGGCAGGCACGCCGTATTGGGTGATCACCAACACGAACACTGGCCGTAAATGCAGCATGATCGAACATATCATGCAGTCGATGCAATTCCCGGCGGAATTGATTGAGAAGGTTTGCGGGACAATTTAAAACAACGTTGCAGACAAAGGACAAAGCAATGGCAATCCACAATCGTGCAGGCCAACCTGCACAACAGAGTGATTTGATTAATGTCGCCCAACTGACGGCGCAATACTATGTACTGAAACCAGAAGCAGGGAATGCGGAACACGCGGTGAAATTCGGGACCTCCGGTCACCGTGGCAGTGCAGCGCGCCATAGCTTTAACGAGCCGCACATTCTGGCGATAGCCCAGGCGATTGCCGAAGAACGTGCGAAAAACGGCATCACTGGCCCTTGCTACGTGGGTAAAGATACCCATGCTCTGTCTGAACCTGCGTTCATTTCCGTCCTGGAAGTACTGGCAGCAAACGGTGTTGATGTCATTGTGCAGGAAAACAATGGCTTTACACCGACGCCTGCCGTTTCCAATGCCATTCTGGTTCACAACAAAAAAGGTGGCCCACTGGCAGATGGTATTGTGATTACGCCGTCCCATAACCCGCCGGAAGATGGTGGTATCAAATACAACCCGCCAAATGGCGGTCCGGCTGATACCAACGTCACCAAAGTGGTGGAAGACAGAGCCAACGCACTGCTGGCGGACGGCCTGAAAGGCGTGAAGCGTATCTCCCTCGACGAAGCGATGGTGTCCGGTCATGTGAGAGAACAGGATCTGGTGCAGCCATTTGTGGAAGGCCTGGCGGATATCGTTGATATGGCCGCGCTTCAGAAAGCAGGTTTAACGCTGGGTGTCGATCCGCTGGGGGGTTCCGGTATCGAATACTGGAAACGTATTGGCGAGTATTACAACCTCAACCTGACCATCGTTAACGATCAGGTTGATCAAACCTTCCGCTTTATGCACCTCGACAAAGATGGCGCGATCCGTATGGATTGCTCCTCTGAATGTGCGATGGCGGGCCTGCTGGCGCTGCGTGATAAGTTCGATCTGGCGTTTGCTAACGACCCGGATTATGACCGTCACGGTATTGTCACTCCGGCTGGGTTGATGAACCCGAACCATTACCTGGCGGTGGCGATCAACTACCTATTCCAGCATCGTCCGCAGTGGGGCAAAGATGTTGCCGTCGGTAAAACACTGGTTTCTTCCGCGATGATCGACCGTGTGGTCAACGATTTGGGCCGCAAACTGGTAGAAGTACCGGTAGGCTTCAAATGGTTTGTTGATGGCCTGTTCGACGGTAGTTTCGGCTTTGGCGGCGAAGAGAGCGCGGGTGCTTCCTTCCTGCGTTTCGACGGTACGCCGTGGTCGACCGATAAAGACGGCATCATCATGTGTCTGCTGGCGGCGGAAATTACCGCAGTCACTGGTAAGAACCCGCAGGAACACTACAACGAACTGGCAAAACGCTTTGGTGCGCCGAGCTACAACCGTTTGCAGGCAGCGGCAACCTCCGCACAGAAAGCGGCACTCTCTAAGCTGTCGCCGGAAATGGTGAGCGCCAGCACTCTGGCTGGCGACCCGATCACCGCGCGTCTGACCGCAGCACCAGGCAACGGTGCTTCTATTGGCGGTCTGAAAGTGATGACAGACAACGGCTGGTTCGCCGCGCGTCCGTCAGGCACGGAAGACGCATATAAGATCTACTGCGAAAGCTTCCTCGGTGAAGAACATCGCAAGCAGATCGAGAAAGAAGCGGTTGAGATTGTTAGCGAAGTTCTGAAAAACGCGTAATTGCGTAAAGCAATAAAGAAGGGCGGTCGGAAGATCGCCCTTTTTACTTATGACTGCCTGATACGCTACGCTTATCAGGCCGACGAGGATGGTGCAATATATTGAATTTGCATGATTTTGTAGGCCGGATAAGGCGTTCATGCCACATCCGGCATGAACAACGAACACTTTGTTAATAATCTGAAAGGGCGATCATTCGATCGCCCTTTTTTGCTTCACTTTATTAACCGTGTTTATTTTTCAGTTCAAAACGTGGTGATACCAGGCCATACAGCGTCCAGCCGAGGAAGGTCACGATGGAGCCATACAACATGGCTTCTTCCCCGGAGGAGTAGAGCGCATAGAAGCTGTACATTGCGCCAACAAAGGCAACAAAGTTAGCCACTTTCGCTTTAGCTGCCGGAACATTAGCTGCCTTCTGAATGATCACCAGTGCCGCCATCGACAGAATATACGGGATGATATTGGTCACCACAGCCAGGTTAACCAGTACGTTGAACTGACTGTTCAACGACGGGCTAATCGTCATCAGCGCCAAACCAGTCTGGATAATCACAATGGTCAACATTCCCTGAACAGGTGCGTCCACTTTTGTTACACGAGAGAAGATTTTTGGAAAGTATCCCTCATCGGCGGAAGATTTAAACACCTGAGCAATGGTGAATTGCCATCCAAGCAGCGAACCGCAGCAGGACATCACCATCAGCGCCATAATCACTTTACCGACTTCCGGTGTGAACATTTGCGCGAAGGCCAGACCAAACGGCGCGGTTGAATTTGCCAGTTCCATATTTGGCACAATCCCGGCAATTACGTTGGTGGAAACGATATAAATTACCGCCGCACCTAATGTACCGCCGAGTACCGCGATCGGCACGTTACGTTCCGGGTTTTCCACCACGTCGGCATTCGCACACGCTGACTCCAGACCAAGAAATGCCCACAGCGTCATGGCGATAGAAGAACCTACCGCGCTGAAGAACGGCGCATGATGTGGGTTCCATGAGTCAACATAAAGCGTTGGACTAAACCAGAACCAGCCGATAATACACAGGCCGATCACCGGGATAATGACCCCCCACACGGTAATGCTACTGATTTGCCCGGTAATGCGCGCGCCGCCAAAGTTAGCCACGGTACATACCCACAATACAGCAATAGTGGCAAGACCGATCTGGACTGGCGAGAGTGCGGCGCCAAACAATTCAGTACCGTAACCAACGGCGGAAATAGCAATGGCGACGTTGGCAATCAGCAGCGAGACGCCGTAGGTGTAGTTTGCCATGAAGTTGCCGGATTTACCGAAAGCATATTCGGCGTAACCGCCCATACCGCCTGATTTACGGCTGTACATACCGCATTTTGCGAAGGCCCAGGCCAACGCCATTGAGCCCACCGCTGTTACCAACCAGGAGATAATCGAGATCGTCCCGACTTCTGCCAGTTTGGTCGGGAGCATAATGATCCCGGAGCCCATCATGTTGACCATCGTCAGTATGGTTAACTGCACGACGCCCATCTTGTTCGCTTTAGCCTGACTCATAATTTTTCCCCTTCTGACAGGGTGCCTTGCGCATCACGAGGCTTGATGACATAGCACCAGACTTGCTTACGTCCATCATGTTCTTCGATATAGACGCCCTGTAATTCCGGTGCAAAACCAGGCAGCAGGTTGATCCCTTCTTCCAGTGCGCTGAAGTAACGCAGAACCGCACCGCCCCAGACTTCACCAGGAACAACACACAGCACTCCCGGAGGATAAGGCAGGGCGCCTTCAGCAGCGATACGACCTTCTGCATCCGGCAGGCGAACCAGTTCCACCTCACCGCGCAAGTAGGCGTAGTTGGCTTCCTGTGGATTCATACAAACGCGTGGGAAGTGTTCTTTACGGAACATCTCTTTTTGCAGTTGTTTCACATTGTGGCGGGCATACAGGTCATGCATTTCCTGACAGAGCTGACGCAAGGTATAACCGGCGTAACGTTCTTCGTGTTGTTTGTAAATAGAAGGCAGCACTTCCGCCAGTGGAGCATCTGCTTCCAACAGTTTTTCGAAACGTACCAGCAAGGCGACAAGTTGCTGCAGTTTGGCCATATCCTCCGCCGGAGTTAGCAGGAAGAGGATGGAGTTCAGATCGCATTTTTCTGGAATTACGCCATTTTCGCGCAGGAAGTTGGCGAGAATTGTTGCCGGAACGCCAAACGCCTCATATTCGCCATTACGCGCATCAATACCTGGGGTCGTCAGCAGCAGCTTGCACGGATCGACAAAATATTGGTTTTCTGCGTAGCCTTCAAAAGAATGCCAGTGTTCTCCCGGGACAAACTGGAAGAAACGCAGGTCATTGGCGATTTCTCTGGTCGGATAAGATTGCCACGGTTTGCCATCGATCAGTTCAGGTACGAATGGGCGAATATGATGGCAGTTTTCGAGGATCAGTTTGCGGGCGTCGATGCCATTTGCCACACAATCCATCCACATGTTGCGACCGCTTACGCCTTCATGCATTTTGGCGTTGACATCCAGCGCGGCGAACAATGGATAGAACGGGCTGGTAGAAGCGTGCATCATGAAAGCATTATTCATGCGTTTATGTGGCACATAACGCTGTTGCCCTTTGATGTGTCTGTCTTTTTTATGAATTTGTGATGTCTGGGAAAAACCAGCCTGCTGTTTATGTACCGATTGCGTAACCAGAATGCCCGGATCGTTTTCATTGAGTTCCAGCAGCAGCGGCGAACAGTCAGCCATCATCGGGATAAATTGCTCATAGCCGACCCATGCGGAGTCAAACAGAATGTAGTCACACAGATGACCAATTTTATCCACCACCTGACGGGCGTTATAAATAGTACCGTCGTAAGTGCCTAACTGAATAACGGCGAGACGGAAAGGACGAGCCTCTTTTGCTCGTTGTGGCGCGACTTCCGCGATCAGCTCACGCAGGTAACTTTCTTCAAAACAGTGAGCGTCAATACCACCGATAAAACCATACGGGTTACGTGCAGTTTCCAGATAAACTGGTGTTGCTCCAGCCTGTAGCAACGCACCGTGGTGGTTGGATTTATGGTTATTGCGGTCAAACAACACCAGATCGCCCGGCGTCAGCAATGCGTTTAAGACCACTTTATTAGAAGATGAAGTACCGTTTAAAACGAAATAGGTTTTATCGGCATTAAAGACTTTAGCTGCATGCTGTTGTGCAATACATGGCGCACCTTCATGAATCAGCAGATCGCCCATTGCCACATCAGCGTTACACAAGTCGGAACGGAACAGCGTTTCGCCGAAATACTCTACAAACTGATTTCCTGCCGGATGACGACGGAAAAATTCGCCGCCCTGATGACCGGGGCAGTCAAACGCACTGTTGCCCTGATTGACATAATCGACCAGCGCGCGGAAGAAGGGCGGGCGCAGTTGCGTTTCATAATGACGGGCAGCAGTTTCTAACTGACGACCGTAAAACTCTTTACGCGTTTCGCAATGTTCGAAGACACCAGAAATACGAGACAGATATTTTGCAGGTACTTGCTCTTCATTTTCCGTAACAATAAAGACGGGAATGCCGTAACCGGTAGCGTCTATTTCATCGAGTTTTCCACGCTCAACATCATTGACCGATAAAACAATGGCGGCGACGTCAATATAACGGCTTTCGTCAATATTCACGCATGTACGTTGAGTGGAAAAATAATTCTGGCAAGAACGACTAACGGCAATTTTTAATTCTGACATTTTTCATCTCTCTAATTCAGGTAATAACAGGTCCTCAATTTCTCAAAAGAGAAATCGATAACGCCGGAAAAAAAGCAAAACATTCCCCCTGATAAATAAATCAGTTATTTGCTTTTTTGCAGATGCAATAACCCTGACCAGCCCGGTAACTGGCGATACTCTTCTCGTTCAGGTTGCGAAATAGCGCACTGAATTAATAAGAGTATAAAAGGGTTAGCAGTGTATGAGCACCAGGAGATACAGGCATTAACCTGCAATGCTTAAAAACAGGGAGACCTGTATGTTGAGGTGCCCTTTAGTCAGAAGACTAGCGGGCATTAAAGAAATGAAAGTCGAAACTATTACGATGGGAAAACTTCATAATATGAGTTGTCCGCCTTATATGAGGCATGGCGCGATTATTATTTTCCATTTTCCTTTACCTTTTTCTGTATTAGTTGAAGGTAAGATTATTCTATCCAGGAAATAGCCAGAATCTGTGAAGGAGATCAACAAAAAATGATTACGTCTGAAACAATAAGCCATCAAATATAAATTGCGCCATGGTGTCCTTATATTGTTATTTAAATGTTGTAATTTTCGCTTTATATTTTCGCTAAGAAAACAATCCTGCTAAATAATATTCTTAACAGGACTGGTGATTATTCAGGCGTGTTTAATGAATATGCATTCACAGCATGAAACGATAGCCAATACCGGTTTCAGTAATGAAATGGCGGGGACGAGCGGGATCCCGCTCCAGTTTTTGTCGCAGGTGTCCCATATAAATACGCAAATAGTGACTGTGTTCGACAGCGTTTGGTCCCCACACCTGGTTGAGGAGCTGGCGCTGGGTGAGCACTTTTCCGGCGTTGTTGAGCAGCACTGCCAACAGGCGAAACTCGATGGGCGTTAAATGCACTTCTTCCTCGCCGCGGTGAATCAGGCGAGCAGCTAAATCGACGGTAACGTCGGAAAATGTCACCACCGGAGCGGGCGTGGAGCTGGTTGAGTGGCGGCGTAACGCGACGCGCAGACGGGCCTGTAATTCGCCGATACCAAATGGTTTACTCAGATAATCATCAGCTCCGGCGTCCAGCGCGGCGATTTTGTCGCTCTCTTCACTGCGTGCGGAAAGGACAATTATCGGCACCGCGCTCCACTGGCGCAGATCGCGGATAAACTCAATCCCATCGCCATCGGGCAGACCGAGATCGAGAATAATCAAATCCGGCTTACGGGTCGCGGCTTCCAGCAATCCACGTTGCAGCGTTTCAGCTTCATAGACACGCATTCCGTCGCCTTCCAGCGCTGTGCGCAGAAAGCGACGAATAGCCTGTTCATCTTCAACAATCAGAACGTTTGTCACATATCCTCATGAAATTCTTCAAGTTCAGGAGCGGTTTGCAGGGGAAGTGTAACACGAAAACAGGCGCCGCCTTCCGGTCGGTTGAACGCGGTAATCGTGCCGCCGTGTACATCCACAATCGCCCGGCAAATTGCCAGCCCAAGCCCGACTCCCGGCACCGCCGACTCTTTATTTCCCCGGGCAAACTTATCGAAAATGGTCTGTTCCTTTCCTTGCGGAATACCTGGGCCGTTATCCCAGACATCCAGTTGCAGCTGATCGCCAGCCACATGGGCGTCGATACCAATTTTGGCCTGCGCGCCTGCGTATTTCACCGCGTTCTCCAGCAGATTAATCAGCACTCGTTCAAACAGTGGCCCGTCGACGTGGATTAAGGTCAGCGGTTCTGGCAGAGAAAGGTTGATGGGCGATGATAAACCCGGTTCCAGCATTTGCAGCGTGCTACCAACCACTTCTTCCAGCGTTAACCATTCTTTCTTTAAATTAAAGCCGCCGGACTGAATTCGCGCCATATCCAGCAAATTATTCACCAGTCGGGTGGTGTTCAGCACATGCTGGCGAATTTCGCTGGCCTGACGGGCGTGCGGTGATCCTTCGCTTGCCAGATCGAGCGTCAAGATTTCTGCCTGTCCGAACAATACCGTAAGCGGGGTGCGCAAATCATGAGACAGCGCCGCCAGCAGAGCGTTGCGAATTTGTTCGCGTTCGCTTGCCATCCGAGCCTGTTCTTCACTGGCGGTTAGCGTCAGGCGCTCCAGCGCATTGGCGACCAACAGGCTAAAGGTTTCCAGCAGACGCTGTTGTTCCGGGATCATCAGTTGACGCAGATTTCCCGGTTCTACCACCACCAGCCCGTAAGTTTTCTCGCCGCTTTTTAACGGCAAAATCTGGTACGGTACACCGGGTAACGTGTCGGTCCCCGCGCCCGCAGGCAGGCCTTTATCAAAACTCCAGTAGGCGATAGCCTCGTCCCATGGCGTCATCCCCTGTGGATGCGTCAATGGCTGCAATCTACCATCGTCATCGGGTAACAACACCTGGCTGCGGGCATGAAACGTGGAGGCAATAAACTGTTCGCTGGTGGCGGCGATGTCCTGCGGACTGCGCCCAACGGCCAGTGCTTTTGACATTTCATACAGATGCCGCGTGCGTTGCTCGCGGTAACGAGCTACCCGCGCCTGATAACGCACGCCAGCGGTAAGATTCCCGATCACCAGCCCGACGGTTAACATCACCGCAAAGGTCAGTAAATACTGGACGTCAGAGACGGCGAGTGTCCCGCGTGGGGCAATAAAAAAGAGGTCGAAACTCAGTACATTAATGACGGTGGCAACCACTGAAGGCCAGCGACCATAAAACAGCGCGACTACGACTACGCCCAGCAGATACAGCATTACCAGGTTGGCGGCATCAAACGCCACCAGCCACTGCATGGCAATTAAGGTGATAACGGCACATAACGCGGCGGCAACGACACACCCCTGAATCTGTACTCGCCATTTATCTTTAAAAGAGCGGCTATCCGGCGCGTGATTAAGATTGCGGGTCGGTGGTTCATCAAGTGCGACTAACACTTGATCGAGATCGGGGGCGATGCGCGCCAGTCGGTCAGCAAAAGTTTCCCGGCGCCACCAGCGACGCGAGGCCGGGCGACCGAGAATAATTTTACCGAGATTATGTTCCCGGGCATAACGTACTACGGCTTTTTCTTCTGCCGGGTCAGAAAGCGTTGCCGTCTCAGCGCCTAACTCCTGTGCCAGACGCAGGGCGCTGAGAATTGCCCGGCGTTTTTTCTCCGGTAAGCGGTGCAGGGCAGGGGTTTCAACATACACCGCGTGCCAGACGCTTCCCAGTCTTGACGCCAGTCGTGCTGCCGCCCGGACCAGTTTTTCGCTGCCCGTATTGTGCCCGATGCATAAAAGAATCGCGTCACGTGTGTGCCAGACTTTCTCTTCACCAGGACGACCTCGCCAGGCGCGCATTTGCTCATCTACGCGATCGGCAGTACGGCGCAGTGCCAGTTCGCGCAGGGCGATCAGATTGCCTTTGCGAAAAAAATGCTCAATGGCGCGTTCCGCCTGTCCGGCAATATAAACCTTGCCTTCTTTCAGCCGTTGTCGCAGATCGTCCGGGGGCAAGTCCACCAGCACTACGTCGTCGGCGGCATCGAAAAAAGGATCGGGCACGGTTTCCCGCACCTGAATCCCGGTGACGCCGCTGACCACATCGTTAAGGCTTTCCAGATGCTGAACGTTGACAGTGGTGAAAACATCAATTCCCGCTTCCAGCAGCTCTTCGATATCCTGCCAGCGTTTAGGATGACGGGAACCTGGCGCATTACTGTGCGCCAGCTCGTCCATTAAAATCAGCGCCGGGCGACGGGCGAGGGCGGCGTCGAGATCAAACTCACTGATATGCCGCCCACGATGCGCCTGGCGTTTTAGCGGCAGTACTGCCAGCCCTTCCAGCATGGCGGCAGTATCTTTACGCCCGTGGGTTTCCACCACGCCAACCACAATATCCAACCCTTGCGCCCGCAATCGCTGGGCTTCTGCCAGCATCGCCCAGGTCTTCCCGACGCCTGCACAGGCACCAAAGAAAACTTTAAGCTTTCCCCGATGCGGCGCGGCAGTTTGTTCCAGCAGACGGTCGGGATCGGGACGTAAGGGTTCATTATTCATCAAGCTTATCCAGCGCCAGATTGAGTTCGACAATGTTGACGACCGGCTGGCCGATATATTTCACCAGCGGTTGTTGGCTGTATTTTGCGACCAGTTGCGTGAGCTGTTCAACGCTGAGATTACGCGCTTTCGCCACGCGTGGGATCTGCCAGGCCGCCGCTTGCGGAGTAATATTATTATCCAGTCCGCTTGCCGACGCCGTCACCAGTTCAACCGGAACGTTCGTGCTGGCATCCGGGTTAGCGGCCCGTAACGCGGCGACGCGTGCGGCTATTTGTTTATCCAGCTCTGGGTTACTGACTGCCAGATTGCTCCCGCCAGAAGCCTGTGGATTATAGGGCATTTCTGCCGTTGCCGACGGGCGACCATGAAAATAGCCGTTGCCAGTAAAATTCTGCCCGATTAACGCTGAACCGCGAACCGTATTACCTTCACGAATCAACGAACCGTTGGCCTGCCAGGGAAACCACCATTGCCCCAGCGCGGTGGTCAGCAGCGGATAAACACCGCCAGTAATCAGTAACAGAAAGAGAAATGTCGATAATGCCGGACGTAATCCACGCATGGTAAACCTCACACCAGACCGCAAACGGTCAGCAGTAAATCAATGACTTTGATACCGATAAACGGCACCAACAGCCCACCCAGACCGTAAATCCATAAGTTACGGCGCAACATGGCAGAAGCGGTAAGTGGTTTATAACTCACACCTTTTAACGCCAGAGGAATTAAAAAGACGATAATTAAGGCGTTGAAAATGACCGCGCTGAGAATGGCGGAGTCGGGCGAATGCAGGCGCATGATGTTTAGCGCATTTAACTGCGGATACGTTGCCGCGAACGCCGCCGGAATAATGGCGAAGTATTTCGCCACATCGTTGGCGATGCTGAAAGTGGTCAGCGAGCCACGGGTCATCAACATCTGTTTGCCAATATGCACCACTTCGATCAACTTGGTCGGGTTGGAGTCGAGATCCACCATATTGCCCGCTTCTTTCGCCGCCTGGGTACCGGAGTTCATCGCCACCGCGACATCTGCCTGCGCCAGCGCCGGAGCATCGTTGGTGCCATCGCCAGTCATCGCCACTAAACGGCCTTCTGCCTGATACTGACGAATCAACGCCAGCTTAGCCTCCGGTGTCGCTTCAGCGAGAAAATCATCAACGCCGGCTTCCGCCGCGATGGCGGCGGCAGTCAGACGGTTATCGCCGGTAATCATCACCGTTTTAATACCCATTTTACGCAGTTGCGCGAACCGCTCTTTAATGCCGCCTTTGACGATATCTTTCAGCGCAATGACGCCCAGCACACGGGAACCTTCTACCACCACCAACGGCGTCGCTCCTTGACGCGCAACCTGATCGACTTTTTGATCAACATCGGCAGGAAAGTGACCACCGTTAGCTTCAACATGGCGGCGAATGGCATCGACAGAACCTTTACGGATCATACGATTGTCGATGTTGATCCCGCTCATCCGGCTTTGCGCAGTAAACGGTACAAAGGTGGCGTGAAGCGACTGCACATCGCGCTCGCGCAGGTTAAAACGCTGCTTGGCAAGGATCACAATACTGCGGCCTTCCGGCGTTTCATCGGCCAGTGAAGACAGTTGTGCGGCGTCGGCCAGCGTTTTTTCCTCTACGCCCTGCGCGGGGATAAACTCCGATGCCTGACGGTTACCGAGGGTGATGGTGCCGGTTTTATCCAGCAGCAGGACATCAACGTCGCCCGCCGCTTCAACCGCACGTCCGCTGGTGGCGATAACATTGGCACCGAGCATCCGGCTCATCCCGGCGACGCCGATAGCCGACAACAAGCCGCCGATAGTGGTTGGGATCAGACAAACCAGCAGCGCCACTAGTACTGTTACGCTGACCGCGTTACCACCCCAGGCGGTAAATGGCCACAGCGTTGCAGTTGCCAGTAAAAAGACGATGGTCAGAGCAATCAGCAGGATAGTCAGGGCAATCTCGTTCGGTGTTTTGCGTCGCTGTGCGCCTTCCACCATCGCGATCATCCGATCCAGAAATGTCTCACCGGGGTTAACGCTGCACTCAATCACCAGCCAGTCAGAAAGAATGCGCGTGCCGCCAGTGACGGAGGCAAAATCGCCGCCGGATTCACGGATCACCGGTGCCGATTCCCCGGTGATGGCGCTCTCATCGACCGATGCTCCACCTTCAATAACTTCACCATCACAGGGGATAATATCGCCTGCTTCTACCAGCACGATGTCACCTTTACGCAGTTGATCGGCAGGAACGTTGTCCGCCACAGCGCCATATTTCGGCTCGCGCAGCTTGCGGGCAAAGGCGGTTTTTTTCACTCCTTTCAGACTGTTGGCCTGTGCTTTACTACGGCCTTCTGCCAGCGCCTCGGCGAAATTCGCGAACAGCACCGTGACCCACAGCCAGCCACTAATAGCCGCACTAAACAGCGCATTGCCAGGCATCGCGCCGCTTGCCATCGTGATGCTAATACAGGTGGTCAGCAAACTGCCGATCCAGACGATAAACATCACCGGATTGCGCCATTGCGCCTGCGGGTTTAATTTTTTCACCGCTTCTTTCAGCGCCTGAACGACAAGTGTTGGTTCGAATAGCGCCAGTTGTTTACGACTCATATTCAGTGCTCACTCAATATCATCAGGAGAGATATTCCGCCACCGGACCAAGCGCCAGGGCAGGGATAAAGGTTAGTGCGCCAACCAGCAACACAGTGCCGATTAACAGGCCAACAAACAGCGGGCCGTGCGTTGGCAGCGTACCGGAGCTGGCAGGTTGGCTCTTTTTACTCACCAGCGAACCGGCAATTGCCATCACCGGGATAATCACCCCAAAGCGACCGACGAACATGCAAAACGCCAGTAAACAGTTCCAGAATGGAGAGTTGGTGCTTAATCCGGCAAAGGCGCTGCCGTTGTTGTTAGCAGCGGACGACACGGCGTATAGCACTTCACTGAAACCATGCGGACCTGGGTTGAGCATGGCGCTACGTCCGGCGTCAGTCATCATTGCCAGTGCGGCACCGAGCAGTACCAGCGCCGGGCTGACCAGAATCGCCAGCGCAGCCAGTTTCATCTCGCGCACGTCGATTTTTTTACCCAGATATTCCGGCGTACGACCAATCATCAGCCCGGCAATAAACACCGCCAGCAGGACGAACAGCATCATGCCGTAAAGACCAGAACCGACACCGCCGAATACCACTTCGCCAATTTGCATCAACCACATCGGCACCATGCCGCCGAGAGCGGTAAACGAATCATGCATCGCAATCACCGCGCCGCAGGAAGCCGCTGTGGTCACGACCGCAAACAGGCTACTGACCAGCACGCCGAAACGGCTCTCTTTACCTTCCATATTGACGCTGCTGTCTGCGCCGAGCGCCAGCAGATGCGGATTACCCTGAACTTCCGCCCACATCACCACGGCCACGCAGATGACAAAAATCACTGACATCGCCCACAGCAACATGCGCCCCTGGCGACGATCGCCCGCCACTTCACCAAAGGCAAAGCACAGTGCCGTTGGGATCACGAAGATCGCCAGCATTTGTACGAAGTTGGTCAGTGCGGTTGGGTTTTCAAACGGATGCGACGAGTTGACATTAAAGAAACCACCGCCGTTAGTTCCGAGCATTTTGATTGCTTCCTGAGAAGCTACCGGACCCATTGGTAACAGCTGTTGCGCTCCTTCAATGGTCGTCACAGCCTGATAAGGCAGAAAGTTTTGCAGTACGCCTTGTTGAATAAAAAACAGTGCGATCAACAACGCTACAGGAGCTAACACCCATAACGTAATACGTAGCAGATCAACCCAGGCATTACCGAGCGTGCTCATGCTCTGGCGGGTAAACGCACGGATAAGGGCAAAAATCACCGCAATCCCACTGGCGGCAGAAAGAAAGTTTTGCACCGTTAAGCCCGCCATCTGGCTGAAATAGCTCAATGTGGTTTCACCACTGTAAGCTTGCCAGTTGGTATTGGTAACAAAGCTGACGGCGGTATTGAGTGCCAGATCCCACGACAGCCCCGGCAACTGTTGCGGATTAAGCGGCAGATAGTGCTGACCGAGCAACATAAAAAACAGCACCGCCAGCCCCAGCATATTCAGGCAGAGAATGGCAGAGAGATACTGCTTCCAGTTCATCTCACGGTCAGAGATGCCAAGTATACGAAAGAGTACGCGTTCAACGCCCGCTATACCGGGAAGAGGAATGTCATTAATCAGCCACGCCAGCCCGCTACCTAAAGGACGCGCCAGTACCATCAGCACCAATAAAAACGTAGCTATCAGTAAGAACCCTTGCGCAGCCATCAGAACGCCTCCGCATTGATCAGGGCATAAACCAGATAACCCAGTAGTAAGAACACCAGCAATATGCCGGTTATCACGCCTGCACTCACAGTGCACCTCCCGTGGCCTAAAAGTGATACTGGAAGAGTAGAATCCTGGCTGCAAAGATTTCGCAAAAATCCGCGGACGGGGTGTAAAAAAAGTATAAAAATGGCAAAAGCCATTATTTAACTAATGGTTAGTATGAAATTAACGTTTGTGTAACTTAATTACGGAGTGAATGTAAATAAACTATCAATAGGTAAAATTAAGTGGTCGGATGAGTAGTAAAATTACACAAAAGGCGGTACTATTTTCATCAGAGAAACAGATTCATTTTTTCGGTGCTATTCACCGGGTAGATAAAAGGGGGAGAAAAGTATGGAACTCTACAGAGAATATCCAGCCTGGCTTATCTTTTTACGCCGTACTTATGCGGTTGCGGCGGGCGTTCTGGCGCTGCCTTTCATGCTTTTCTGGAAAGACCGTGCCCGCTTTTACAGCTACCTGCATCGCGTCTGGTCGAAAACCAGTGATAAACCGGTGTGGATGGATCAAGCCGAAAAGGCAACTGGTGATTTTTACTGATTGCTGAGCACTGAATACATTGAGAACCGCCTGCGGAAACGTTGGCGGTTTTTTTGTATCAGGAAGACGTACAGATAAATACTTGTACACTGCATTACCCAACTGAAATATATATTCATGAAATATATATAAATATTTTCCTAATTGCTTCTATCTGGCGAGTATTTCACTTAAGGCTTGCTTATAACTCTGTAGAGTTTTGCCTGTCAGCAGACAAATAACCCGACAGAACAAGGATGAGCAGATGAGCGGAAAACCGGCGGCGCGTCAGGGCGACATGACGCAGTATGGCGGTAGCATTGTCCAGGGGGCTGCCGGGGTGCGCATCGGTGCTCCCACCGGCGTAGCCTGTTCGCTGTGCCCCGGCGGGGTGACGTCCGGTCATCCGATCAATCCGCTGCTCGGTGCAAAAGTCCTTCCCGGCGAAACTGACATAGTCCTGCCCGGCCCGCTGCCGTTCATTCTCTCCCGCACCTACAGCTGTTACCGGACCAAAACGCCCGCGCCGGTGGAGATTCTCGGCCCCGGCTGGAAAATGCCTGCGGATATCCGCTTACAGTTGCGCGATAACACACTGATACTCAATGATAACGGCGGCAGAAGCCTTTATTTTGAACACCTGTTTCCCGGTGAGGACGGTTACAGCCGCAGCGAGTCACTGTGGCTGGTGCGCGGCGGCGTGGCGAAACTGGATGAAGGTCATCGGCTGGCTGCACTCTGGCAGGCGCTGCCGGAAGAACTTCGCTTAAGTCCGCACAGTTATCTGGCGACGAACAGCCCGCAGGGGCCGTGGTGGCTGCTTGGTTGGTGTGAGCGGGTGCCGGAGGCGGATGAGGTGCTGCCCGCGCCGCTGCCGCCGTACCAGGTACTGACCGGGCTGGTGGACCGCTTCGGGCGCACACAGACGTTCCACCGCGAAGCCGCCGGCGAATTCAGCGGCGAAATCACCGGCGTGACGGATGGTGCCGGGCGTCACTTCCGGCTGGCACTGACCACGCAGGCGCAGCGGGCAGAAGAGGCCAGAAAGCAGGCCTCTTCCGGCGGGGCGGAACAGTCCGCTTTTCCTGATACCCTGCCGGGTTACACCGAATATGGCCGGGACAACGGCATCCGTCTGTCCGCCGTGTGGCTGACGCACGACCCGGAATACCCGGAGAATTTACCTGCCGCACCGCTGGTGCGCTATGGCTGGACGTCACGCGGCGAACTGGCGGCGGTGTATGACCGCAGCGGCACACAGGTGCGCAGCTTTACTTACGATGATAAATACCGGGGCCGGATGGTGGCGCACCGTCACACGGGCCGACCGGAAATCCGTTACCGTTACGACAGCGACGGGCGGGTGACAGAACAGCTAAACCCGGCAGGCTTAAGCTACACGTATCAGTATGAGAAAGACCGCATCACCGTCACCGACAGCCTGGACCGCCGTGAAGTGCTGTACACGCAGGGCGAAGGCGGGCTGAAGCGGGTGGTGAAAAAGGAACACGCGGACGGCAGCGTCACGCAGAGTCAGTTTGACGCGGTAGGCAGGCTCAGGACACAGACGGATGCCGCAGGCCGGGTAACAGAATACAGCCCGGATGTGGTGACGGGCCTCATCACGCGCATCACCACGCCGGATGGCAGGGCATCGGCATTTTACTATAACCACCACAACCAGTTAACGTCAGCCACCGGGCCTGACGGGCTGGAAATACGCCGGGAATATGATGAATTCGGCCGTCTGATTCAGAAAATAGTCCCTGACGGCGATATCACCCGCTACCGTTATGATAATCCACACAGTGACTTACCCTGCGCAACGGAAGATGCCACCGGCAGCCGGAAAACCATGACGTGGAGCCGTTACGGTCAGTTGCTGACGTTCACCGACTGCTCCGGCTACCAGACTCGCTATGAACATGACCGCTTCGGGCAGATGACGACGGTGTACCGCGAGGAAGGCCTGAGCCAGTACCGCGCATACGACAGCCGTGGACAGTTAATTGCTGTGAAAGACACGCAGGGCCATGAAACGCGGTATGAATACAACACCGCCGGTGACCTGACCGCTGTCATCGCCCCGGACGGCAACAGAAACGAGACACAGTACGATGCGTGGGGCAACGCCATCCGCACCACACAGGGCGGTCTGACCCGCAGTATGGAGTACGATGCTGCCGGACGTGTCATCCGCCTGACCAACGAAAACGGCAGCCACACCACCTTCACTTACGATGTCCGCGACCGGCTGATACAGGAAATCGGCTTTGACGGACGGATACAGCGTTATCACCACGACCTGACCGGTAAACTTATCCGTAGCGAGGATGAGGGACTTATCACCCTCCGGCACTACGATGACGCTGACCGCCTCACTTACCGCACCGTAAATGGCGAAACAGCAGAACGGTGGCAGTATGACGAACGCGGCTGGCTGACAGACATCAGCCATATCAGCGAAGGGCATCGAGTGGCGGTGCATTACGGGTATGATGAGAAAGGCCGGCTGACCGGCGAGCGCCAGACAGTGCATCATCCGCAGACGGAAACATTGCTCTGGCAGCATGAGACCAGACACGCTTACAACGCGCAGGGGGTATTCTGTATTGCCTGATATATTCACACCTATAAATCTAGGGCTATTTAAAAACTGCCAAGACTGGTCTAATGATTCTTTAGAAACATGTAAGATGAAGTGCTCAAGAAATAACATTGGACGCTTTATTAGATTTGTATTCACCGGAGTGATGTAATGAAATGTATTATTTTTTCACTCAGAGCTATATGGCTGGCGTTATCACTTTTAATGCTATTCTTTTCCATGCATAGACTTTCACTATTAGACTCCACTCGTGATGTGAGTGAGTTAATTAGTCTCATGTCTTATGGAATGATGGTAATATGTTTTCCAACAGGCATAGTATTCTTTATTGCTCTAATGTTTATAGGGAGTGTTTCAGACATTATTGGCGTAAGAATTGATAGTAAGTATATTATGGCGATAATAATATGGCTTTATTTTCTGTCAGGAGGGTATATTCAATGGTTTGTATTAAGTAAACGCATTATAAACAAATAAATTAAGTTAATTGCTCTTATTATTATATGTAACCTAGACATTGATATCCCGTATGCAACAGATCCGGTGGAAAACCGACTACCACCCGGACAGCACCCTCAGCATGTGGCCGGATAACCGTATCGCCCGTGACGCGCACTATCTTTACCGGTATGACCGTCACGGCAGGCTGACGGAGAAAACCGACCTCATCCCGGAAGGGGTTATCCGCACGGATGATGAGCGGACGCACCGGTACCATTACGACAGCCGGCACCGGCTGGTGCACTACACGCGGACACAATACGAAGAGCCGCTGGTCGAAAGCCGCTATCTTTACGACCCGCTGGGCCGCAGGGTGGCAAAACGGGTATGGCGACGTGAACGGGACCTGACGGGCTGGATGTCGCTGTCACGGAAACCGGAAGTGACCTGGTACGGCTGGGACGGCGACCGGCTGACCACGATACAGAACGACAGAACCCGCATCCAGACGATTTATTAGCCGGGGAACTTCGCACCACTTATCAGAGTTGAAACCGCCACCGGTGAACTGGCGAAAACGCAGCGCCGCAGCCTGGCGAACGCCCTCCAGCAGTCCGGCAGTGAAGACGGTGGCGATGTGGTGTTTCCGCCGGTGCTGGTGCAGATGCTCGACCGGCTGGAAAACGAAATCCTGGCTGACCGGGTGAGCGAGGAAAGCCACCGCTGGCTGGCATCGTGCGGCCTGACCGTGGAGCAGATGCAAAACCAGATGGACCCGGTGTACACGCCGGTGCGAAAAATCCACCTGTACCACTGCGACCATCGCGGCCTGCCGCTGGCGCTTGTCAGCACGGAAGGGGCAACAGAATGGTGCGCAGAATACGATGAATGGGGCAACCTGCTGAATGAAGAGAACCCACAGCACCTGCAGCAGCTTATCCGGCTGCCGGGGCAGCAGTATGATGAGGAGTCCGGCCTGTATTACAACCGTCACCGCTATTATGACCCGCTGCAGGGGCGGTATATCACTCAGGATCCGATTGGGCTGGAAGGCGGGTGGAATTATTATCAGTATCCGTTGAATCCGGTTCAGTATATAGATTCAATGGGACTGGCATCTAAATATGGACACTTAAATAATGGCGGATATGGAGCGAGACCCAGCAAACCGCCTACGCCCGATCCAAGTAAGTTGCCAGACATAGCGAAACAATTAAGACTGCCATATCCTATTGACCAGGCCAGTAGTGCGCCTAATGTTTTCAAAACATTCTTCAGAGCATTAAGCCCTTACGACTACACACTGTATTGTAGGAAGTGGGTAAAACCCAATCTGACTTGTACGCCGCAGGATGATCCCCAGTATCCAGGGATGGATACAAAGACAGCAAATGATTATTTGCCACAGACAAATTGGCCAACAACTCAATTACCACCAGGATATACTTGTGCAGAACCCTATTTATTCCCAGACATTAATAAACCAGATGGGCCAGCAACAGCAGGGATAGATGATTTGGGTGAAGTTTTAGCTAAAATGAAACAGAGAACATCGAGAGGAATAAGAAAATGAAAAGAGCTTTGTTATTTTTACTGATGATATTCGCTAGTTTTGGTGTTATAGCTGATTGCGAAATACAAGCTAAAGGTCATGACTGCTTTACCATTTTCACTAAGGGTACTATTTTTTTCCGCGTTTCCTGTCTTAAATAATAAAAACATATGGAGATGGTATCAGAAGGAGGACATAGGTGAGTATTATTGGCAAACAGAATTTGGTACATGTGAAAATAATAAATTCACACCAAGCGGGGCGAGACTCTTAATTCGCGTCGGATCACTACGTCTTAATGAAAATCATGCCACCAAAGGAACCTTGCAGGAGTTGCTAAATACAGCAGAAAAAACTGCGTTTCTCGGCGAGCGGTTTAGAAGTTATATAAGGGCGGGTATCTATCAAAAAAACAGTGATCCAGCTCAATTGCTGGCAGTTCTTGATAATTCAATCATGATAAAATATTTTAAAGATGAGAAACCAACTTATGCTCGAATGACAGCACATCTCCCGAACAAAAATGAGTCTTACGAATGTTTAACAAAAATACAGCATGAACTGCTTCGTAGTGAAGAGAAATAAAATATCTTTCTGAGAAAACAAATTAATAATTGTGAAAAATTATATAGCTCGGGGGATTGGGATTTACTTTTATTCTATTTGTTTTCGAGGAGGTTGTTCGATTCTAAAATAATTAATAAAACGATCGGTTAGTAAAATTTTAGATAGTAAGCAAATGAGAAGAAATTAGAGTGAATATAATGATGCACTTCATTTTTATATCTGTGGGAGTAAAATGAAATATATATCTATTCCTGTTAGTAATCATGCAATACATCGTTTTGATTATATTGAGTGCAGTAATGGTGATTTTGCTGATATATTATCAGGTGATGGTAACCGTAAAAATTATGTGTGTTTGGAATTAGTGAGGGGATTATTGATGCTCTTGGCGATAATTTTGTAATTATGATGATAAAGAAATATTGGTTTGAACATATTAAAAAAAGAGAGCTATAATTCCCGGATGATTATTCTTTGATTCATTAAATGACAATCTTAAAGAATTGCTGTCTCATGTTGATATGCAGTGAAAATTACAACGAGTATTTTTTATTAAATAGTAAAAATACTGTTGTTAGAATAATTGTTTATCGAAAAGAAATAAATCATGGGCGGAAAACCGGCGGTCCGGTAGGGTAACATAATGAGCAAGGACGGAGATATTGTTAAGGGTTCAGCGGGTGTGCTGAGATGTGCGTTGACGGGAGTAGCCTGCCGCTGGCTCTCATCAGCACGGAAGGGGCAACAGAATGGTACGCTGAATACGATGAATGGGCCTCATGCTGAATGAAGAGAATCCGCATCAGCTGCAGCAGCTCATCTGGTTGCCGGGGCAGCAGTATGATGAGGAATCTGGCCTGTATTACAACCGCTACCGTTATTATGATCCGCTGCAGGGAAGGTATATCACTCAGGATCCGATTGGGTTGGCGGGGGAATGGAATTTTATCAGTATCCGTTGAATCCGATCACTAGTATAGATCCTTTAGGGTTATCATCTCAAAGTGAAATTACTAATATTCATCAATTGGTTCTAAGTAAGGTGAGGAGTAATTATTTAGTTTGTAATCACTGTAGACAAAAAAATTGTTATGCTGAATGTGCACATCTTTTGCCATCGCCCTCTGGGGATTTACAATCATTAGAGTATCGAAAATGTTATCGTGAATGTATGGGAACTTTATAGTGAAAAAAGAACAAGCTATTGAAGTGAAAAATCTTTCTTTATCTGCCGTTAGAGATTTAACCAATATATTACATATTCCCGAAAAAAATATTCCTCAAGATGAATATGAGAAATTAAAAGAAGGTGTTGGTAGAACAATCGGTGAAATTCAAATTAGATTGTTAGATTTAATTTATTCACAACATCCTGAACTTAATGACTTGCCATAAATGCTAACCGGCGTACAGTATACGGACCGGGCAGTTTCACACCGCTCCTGCGTATCGAAGATGATGGCGGAAATGAGGTGTCCCCCAGCTGCACAGCCTGGTACCGTTCACTGCACGGGAATATGCTGACATGGAGCGGCTGGAAGAGGACCTGAGAACCGGAAATCTGCCAGTGTGCAGCCGGGCTGGTTGACCTTTACGAACATCCCGGCACCGCTGATGGCCGCGCAGCACAGGGAAAGAACATCAGGAGTACACTTTATTGTACTAAATGATTCGTATTTTAAGTCCAAGAATTGAGATATTCTTATTGTTTAAAAATTTTTTCACAGCTTATATATAATAAAATACTTTTTATATAAATAATGAGAACAAAATGGAATTTGAAAAATTGATGGGGCATACCACATGTACATTTACCAAGAACAGGTTGCGGTATGAAAGGTCAAGTTCCATCCCTTGATGTTAATGGTCGCGTTGTACCATGGAATAGTAGTGCCGCACATATCGATATTAGATCACTCGGTACACTAAGCTTTTTTAGTTCTGTTTTACATATGTTTACACTTAGAACATGTAGAGAGGGAACGTTTGGACAATGTTATTGTGCTATGTATGTTTAAATGTCAACGGGAAGTAGTCAAGATGAGGCTGATATAATATGTTTGATAGAATATACCTTGGTGATCGATCAATGAAAAAAATTGAATTTGATTTATGGAGTAAACTAATTAGGGTTCAGGTTAATTTAATCTCAAGGATAGCCTATGGTACAACAGAATGGAATCATTATGATAATGAAGACCTGGAAGATGGTTATTTGGTATTTTCAGATGTTAGTTTCTTCAATATAACTCCTAATGGCTCTATTCCAGAAGATTATATAATTTCAATAATTACAGACAATGTCAATGTTGAATATTTTGAGTCAACTATAGTTGCTGTTGGTCAAATTCCAAACAAAAATTCTGAGGACATTGATAATATTGGTGAGTGTCAAATTTTCATCAGGTATAAACACAGCTGGATTGAGAATAAATTCAAAGAAAAAATAATTGAATAACCATGTTATTTATAGACATTTTAGATGGAACGAACCAGAGAAGGTCATGCCTCCGACCTGGATTATATGGGCACGGAGTTTTAGTGTAGTGAACTCAACGACGCAAACCGAATAACCTGCCGCTGGCGCTTATCAGCACGGAAGGGGCAACAGAATGGTGCGCAGAATACGATGAGTGGGGCAACCTGCTGAATGAAGAGAACCCGCATCAGCTGCAGCAGCTTATCCGCCTGCCGGGGCAGCAGTATGATGAGGAGTCCGGCCTGTATTACAACCGCCACCGCTATTATGACCCGCTGCAGGGGCGATATATCACTCAGGATCCGATTGGACTGAAGGGGGGATGGTATTTTTATCGTTATCCGTTGAATCCTGTTGCATATACAGATGCTTTAGGATTATATAGCAATTGGGGCGAATTTATGAATAACTCTATGTATAATAATAATGCTCCTTCGGATGTGACTTCTAAAATTTATACTACTCCTTTCCCTGGTTCAGGATCTATTGATATAAGTTTTAATGGTGACGAATTTACAGGGGCTAGTTTTGCTGCGGGGGCAACAGTTGGAGGGAATGACAGCGTTCCAGCTAATCTGGATGTTTGTGTGTATTATACTTTGTGCAAACATAATGGTGTTGGTTCTGCAATCGGTATTTCTTTGTCTGGTACAGCATCGCAAGCAAAAATCTCTCCGGGGGAGTATCTTACTAAAGGTTATATATCTACAGGTGGTTATTTGAAAAAATATTCCATTGCGGGAGTTAGAGATGCAGACGGAAAATATTCAGGCACAGTGAGTATTGGTCCCGGATTTGGTGGTTTTGTTGGCGAACTTACCTGTTCGCAAAGTTTATGGTGTTTATCACAATTGGCAGGGTATTAACTTATGAAAATAAAAGTAGGTATTGTTATTGTAGCCGTAGTGGCTTTTATGTTTTTTGGGAAAGATATTAGTCATAATGTAATAAAGGTTGATGCAGATATTAGAAAGATTGCGCAGGATAAAGTTATTATCATTCAAAAGCTATACAATCAGAATGAAGTGGACAAAATTTACTCTGACACAAGCAGTGAATTTAAAAAAGCAACATCGGAGGAAGTTTTTATATCGATAATTAAAGAAAAAAAACAGATATTTGGAAAATTAAATAAAATAGACTTATTGGCTAGTAATGTAATTAATCATAATGTTGTGGTTTTAACCTATCGCTCTACATATAAATATTACTCTCTAATAGAGGCGTTTGAATTTACAAAAGAAAATAAAGGTGAACTGTATTTAAGTGTTTTTTATGCCGATGAGGAGGGTAAGCTTGGCGAGGTCATTAAACTATAGAATATGGACTATTTCTTTACTAGAGCAGATGTGAGATGCTTGATGAATTAATTTCGCAAGGTAAATATTCATCGTTAGAGGCTAAAAGTACAATGAAAGCATGGGGGTATAAGCATTCATGCCATTTAAAAGATAAGATAGCAAAGAAAATGAGATAGTTGATATGAAAATTATTGATGTGAGTAAAAGACGAAAATAAAGCAGGGAGTTGTTTTTGCATGAAAAATATAAAAAAATTACAACATGGAGCAACTTATTCCTGTTTTATATGGAAAAGATCGTGTTAAAAGGGATGTCGCAATATTTTCTTTGCAATTAATTGGCTCAAATGATGTTTTGAGTTTTTCTTTTAAACTGTGTTACTCGAAAGATAAAATGAACGGGAAATAGGGTTTTCAATCCTAAGCCAGCTTTCAATGACCCAAACTCAACTTTTTAAATCATTTGATTTAGCTGAGAGTATATTACAAAGAGAAAGTTTTGCATCTGTGAAAACCGCCACTGTTAATGCTATAGGCCACTTTTGTAGAAAAGATAAAAAACTCACAAATAGAGCAATAAAACTGTTATCAAAAACTACTTATGATAAATCAGAGAAAACTTGCTGTGCCACTGCAGCTGCATTTTCCAGTGTTGATAGTAATGATACCATCCCTTTTCTCTTAACTTTACTTAATGATTGTGATGGTGATGTGAGATATCGGGCTGTATTTACTATAAATTTCAACCAGTATGGTTCTACGGAGTTTAGAGAGTCGTTTATCAGAATGCTAACAGATAAGAATGATTGTGTCAGAATTGAAGCTATAAGCGGACTGGCAGAAAGAAAAGATAATCGGGTTATAACTATTATAATTAATGAACTGTAAAAAGACATAATTTTTGATGAAGCTATTATTTCAGCAGATGTTTTAGGGGATATTAAACTACTTCCTGTTCTAAAAATGAATTAAATGATGAGAATATCATTGGCAATATAAAGTCAGCAATACAACAAATTATAAAATATAATTGATGGTGAAATATGCAGCGGTACTACCAATCGGTCAAGTATTCGCTGCTTTAATGATGATGTAAAATGATTGTTTTTGAACTGGATATAACAGCTTGGTAGGGAAGAAAGCATAACCCCACAAAATTCATTTACCATCGTCTACACTTACTCCTGTATACCGTTCAGGAGCAGTAATGAATCAGCAACGATTTGATGACAGCACTCTAATCCATATCTTCGCCCTTCATGAGTTACATCGACTGAAATCACACGGCTTAACGCGCGGGGCGCTTCTCGATTATCACAGCCGCTATAAGCTCGTATTTCTGGCTCATTCCCAGCCAGAGTACCGCAAACTTGGCCCGTTTGTGGCTGATATTCACCAGTGGCAAAATCTGGATGTTTTTTACAACCAGTACTGCCAACGCGTAATTGTTTTGCTTTCTCACCCCGCCAACCCGCGCGATCACACCAACGTTTTGATGCACGTTCAAGGGTATTTTCGCCCGCATCTTGATTCCACAGAACGCCAGCAGCTGGCGGCGCTTATCGACAGTTATCGTCGTGGCGAGCAACCGCTTCTTGCGCCGCTGATGCGTATCAAACACTATATGGCGCTTTATCCTGACGCCTGGCTTTCAGGGCAGCGTTATTTCGAACTTTGGCCGCGTGTGATTAACTTGCGCCATGCAGGAGCTTTATGACCATCCATCTGGTCTGGTTTCGCCAGGATTTACGTCTGCACGATAATCTCGCGCTGGCTGTCGCCTGTCGCAATTCGTCTGCACGCGTGCTGGCGCTGTACATCGCTACACCATGCCAGTGGGCGGCACATAGCATGTCGCCGCGTCAGGCTGAATTTATCAATGCGCAACTGAACGGGCTACAAATCGCGCTGGCGGAAAAAGGTATTCCTTTATTGTTCCGTGAAGTGGATGACTTTGCCGCCAGTGTCGAAATAGTTAAACAGGTGTGCGCGGAAAATCGTGTTACCCATCTGTTTTATAACTATCAGTATGAGGTGAATGAGCGGGCGCGGGATGTGCAGGTTGAGAGAGCGCTGCGTAACGTGGTGTGTGAAGGATTTGATGACAGCGTGATCCTGCCGCCTGGCGCGGTGATGACCGGCAATCATGAGATGTACAAAGTCTTTACGCCTTTTAAGAATGCCTGGCTGAAACGGTTACGGGAAGGGATGCCGGAGTGTGTTGCCGCGCCGAAAGTGCGACCAGGCGGGGCTATAACACTAGTCGCGCCAATTACGCTGAATTACCCTCGTCAGTCTTTCGATACCGCGCATTTCCCGGTGGAAGAAAAAGCGGCGATTGCACAATTACGCCAGTTTTGCCAGAACGGCGTGGGGCAGTACGAGCAACAGCGAGATTTCCCGGCAGTGGAAGGCACCAGCCGTTTGTCCGCCAGCCTGGCAACGGGCGGGTTATCGCCTCGTCAGTGTTTGCACCGCTTGTTGGCGGAACAGCCGCAGGCGCTGGAAGGTGGGGCTGGTAGCGTCTGGCTTAATGAGCTGATATGGCGCGAGTTCTACCGTCACCTGATAACGTATTACCCCACGCTGTGTAAACATCGTCCGTTTATTGCCTGGACGGATCGTGTGCAGTGGCAGAGTAATCCCGCACATTTAAAAGCCTGGCAGGAGGGAAAAACCGGGTATTCGATTGTCGATGCCGCTATGCGTCAGCTTAACAGCACTGGCTGGATGCATAACCGTCTGCGGATGATTACTGCCAGTTTTCTGGTGAAAGATTTATTGATCGACTGGCGGGAAGGCGAGCGGTATTTTATGTCACAACTGATTGATGGTGATTTGGCGGCGAATAACGGCGGCTGGCAGTGGGCGGCTTCTACCGGAACCGATGCTGCGCCGTATTTTCGTATTTTCAACCCGACAACGCAGGGCGAGAAATTTGACCGCGAAGGCGAGTTTATCCGCCAGTGGCTACCGGAACTGCGCGATGTACCAGGGAAAGCGGTGCATGAGCCGTGGAAATGGGTGCAGAAAGCAGGCGTGAGGCTGGATTATCCAGAACCGATTGTCGATCACAAAGAGGCAAGGCTGCGAACGTTGGCAGCGTATGAGGCGGCGAGGAAAGGGAAATAACAGATGCATCAGGCAATCGTGTCCAGATGCCGGATGCGGCGTGAACGCTTTATCCGGCTTGGCAAATAGTGCAAATCCAATATATTGCAGGGCCATCCAGGCCTGATAAGACGCGTCAGCGTCGCATCAGGCATCGGTGTGGGCCTATTAAGATTCCAGTGCCAGCGCACGGTTTCTGAATTTCAGCGCCTGATATAACCAAATCATCAGTACCAGGCCGACGCAGGCCAGCGCACCCCAGGTGATTTGATCAAATACTTCAATATACGCATTGATGGAGTAGTTGATCGCCCCGGAAGCATCAAACGAAGATTGCGATGTCTGGTCGGCAATTACGCCTGCCAGATAGTTGGCAATTGCGCCCGACAGCAGCATATAAATACCGGTTAATACGCCGGTCACGCCGGGGATTTCAATGCGCGTAATTTGCGACATGGCAACCGGGTCGATAAACAGTTCGGCAAAGCCCATCACCGCCAGCCCCAGCACCATCAACGGCAGGGAAGAGTGACCATACATCGCCGACCAGCGGGCGCTCAGGGCCAGAATGCAGAATCCGGCGCTCATCAGGCCGAGCCCAATAGCGAATTTTCCCCAGATTCGAACGGTACGATTTCCCGCGACACTCTCTTTAACCACCCACGCCAGGAATACACCGCACAGCATGACCGCGAAGGCATTAATCGACTGGAACATCGCCGTAGGAACGGTATAACCGAAAATATCGCGGTTAACGAAGCGGTCGATATAGAGGCTAATGGAGCTACCGCCCTGTTGTGCAAACGCCCAGAACAACATGCTGAAGAAAGTGAGAGTCACAATCAGCCCCAGCTCTTTACGCTGTTTCTGGTTTTCTGCTTTGCGATAAATTTTCGCCAGTACGCCAAGGCCAATAATAGTGGCGATAATCAAGGCGTAAACCGACCACTCTTTCCAGAACAGTACGGTAATTAGCGCAGGGGTTGCGACCAGCAGTACCAGCAGCCATCCCCAGTTTGGCAGAAGAAAGTTTGTCGCGCGCAGTACCTCTTTGTTAACGCCGCGGGTATGAGCAAAATGACGATTGCCACATAAGAAAATGACCAGGCCCGCGATCATACCAACAGCCGCCAGGCCAAAACCCATCGCCCAGCTATACTCTTCCTGGGCGTAACCACAGGCGATAGGTGCGATGATAGAGCCGACATTACCCGCCGCATACATCAGCGAAAAACCGCCATCGCGACGCGGATCGGTTGGTTCGTAAAGCTCGCCTAGCAGGCAACTGACGTTAGATTTAAACAAACCATAGCCGCAGACAATAATCGCCAGCGACAGATAAAGGAACGTTGGATGGATCTCACTGGCCCCCAGTACCAGATGCCCAATCGCCATCAACAACGCTCCCAGCATTACAGCCATTCGGTTGCCGAGAACTTTATCTGCCAGGAAACCTCCGAGGATCGGCGTGACATACACCAGCGAACAGTAGGCGCTGAATAACGCGTAAGCATGGGTATCGTTGTATTTCAGTTGGTTAGTAAGGTAGAGAATGAGCAGGGCGCGCATGCCATAGAAGCTAAAATATTCCCAAATTTGCAGTGCGACGACGTAGTAAATAGCGCGTGGTTGTGATGCTTGTCTATTCATGATGTATCCAGGGGGTGAATGCAACGCAGTCAGAATAATGTGCTGTGTGCGTGTGTTTCCTTAAAGTTATAACTTTGATACAGATCTGATTGTTTATGCAATATGCTGTCTGGTTGCATAAATATACATGAAGTATGACGTGGTGAGATAAACAATTTGCGCCTTTTGGCAGTGGCTTTGTTTCTTAATATGTCAAAAGATTGGCTATCGACGAACAGGCAAGGTAACGCTATGTTAACGGAGTAGCTATCAGAATACAGAAGGCGCGATGATGAAAAACACCGAACTGGAACAACTGATTAACGAAAAACTGAACAGCGCGGCGATTAGCGATTACGCGCCGAATGGTTTGCAGGTGGAAGGAAAAGAGACGGTGCAAAAAATCGTCACCGGCGTCACTGCCAGCCAGGCACTGCTCGATGAAGCGGTTCGCCTGGACGCTGATGCGGTCATTGTGCATCACGGTTACTTCTGGAAAGGTGAATCCCCGGTGATTCGCGGCATGAAGCGTAACCGTTTAAAAACGTTACTGACGAATGATATCAACCTCTATGGCTGGCATTTGCCGCTGGATGCGCATCCAGAATTGGGTAATAACGCACAACTGGCGGCATTGCTGGGCATGACGGTAATGGGGGAAATCGAGCCGCTGGTACTGTGGGGCGAATTGACGATGCCTGTGTCGGGGCTGGAACTGGCCTCCTGGATTGAAGCGCGGCTGGGGCGTAAGCCGCTGTGGTGCGGCGACACCGGACCGGAATTGGTACAGCGCGTCGCCTGGTGCACTGGTGGTGGGCAAAGTTTTATCGATAGCGCCGCACGTTTTGGCGTGGACGCGTTTATTACTGGTGAGGTTTCAGAACAAACTATTCATTCGGCCCGTGAGCAGGGACTGCATTTTTATGCGGCGGGTCATCACGCTACTGAACGCGGCGGAATTCGTGCCTTAAGTGAGTGGCTGAGCGAAAATACCAACCTGGATGTGACCTTTATTGATATTCCTAATCCGGCATAACGAATAATCAGAGGGAACAAAAGTGCAACGAGCGCGTTGTTATCTGTTAGGTGAAACGGCGGTCGTGCTGGAACTGGAGCCGCCGATAACACTGGCTAGCCAGAAACGTATCTGGCGGCTGGCCCAGCGTCTGGTCGATATGCCGAACGTCGTTGAAGTTATTCCCGGCATGAACAATATCACGGTGATTTTGCGTAACCCTGAATCACTGGCGCTGGACGCCATTGAGCGTTTGCAGCGTTGGTGGGAAGAGAGCGAGGCGCTGGAACCGGAGTCGCGTTTTATCGAAATTCCCGTTACTTACGGCGGCGATGATGGGCCGGATCTGGCTGTGGTTGCTGCGCATTGTGGGTTGAGTGAAAAACAGGTTGTCGAACTGCATTCCTCCGTAGAATACGTGGTCTGGTTCTTAGGTTTTCAGCCGGGGTTTCCGTATCTCGGGAATTTGCCGGAACAACTGCATACCCCGCGGCGCGCTGAGCCGCGCCTGATCGTTCCGGCGGGTTCCGTAGGCATCGGCGGGCCGCAAACCGGCATTTACCCCGTGCCAACGCCCGGCGGCTGGCAATTAATTGGTCGGACATCGTTGAATTTGTTTGATCCAACGCGTGACGAACCCATCTTGTTGCATCCGGGAGATTGCGTGCGCTTTGTACCGCAGAAGGAGGGGATATGCTGAAAATCATTCGTGCGGGTATGTACACCACGGTGCAGGATGGTGGTCGTCACGGTTTTCGTCAATCGGGCGTCAGCCATTGCGGTGCGCTGGATATGCCCGCGTTACGCATTGCGAATCTGCTGGTCGGTAATGATGCCAACGCACCTGCACTTGAGATAACGCTCGGTCAGTTAACGGTTGAATTTGAAAGTGATGGGTGGTTTGCTCTGACGGGGGCCGGTTGCGAAGCGCGGCTGGATGATAATGCCGTCTGGACCGGCTGGCGCTTGCCGATGAAAGCGGGCCAACGTTTAACGCTTAAACGTCCGCAACATGGTGTACGTAGTTATCTGGCAGTGGCGGGGGGGATTGATGTTCCGTCAGTGATGGGGTCATGCAGTACCGATCTGAAAGTGGGTATTGGCGGGCTGGAAGGGCGTTTACTGAAAGATGGCGACCGACTTCCTGTCGGAAAAGCCAGGCGCCAGTTTATGGAGGCGCAGGGCGTTAAACAGCTACTGTGGGGCAACCGTATTCGCGCCTTGCCGGGACCGGAATATCATGAATTTGATCGCGCCTCTCAGGAGGCATTCTGGCGTTCGCCCTGGCAACTGAGTCCGCAAAGCAACCGGATGGGCTATCGCTTACAGGGGCAAATTTTAAAACGGACCACTGACCGGGAGCTATTATCCCACGGATTGCTGCCCGGTGTTGTGCAAGTGCCACATAACGGGCAACCGATTGTACTGATGAATGATGCGCAGACCACCGGTGGTTATCCGCGTATCGCCTGCATTATTGAGGCTGATATGTACCATTTGGCGCAAATTCCGCTTGGTCAGCCGATTCACTTTGTCCAGTGCTCGCTGGAAGAAGCATTGAAAGCGCGTCATGATCAGCAACGATACTTCGAACAGTTAGCGTGGCGGCTGCACAATGAAAATTGATCTGAACGCCGATCTTGGCGAAGGCTGCGCCAGCGATGCTGAATTGTTAACGCTGATTTCCTCAGCCAATATTGCCTGTGGATTTCACGCAGGCGATGCGCAAACTATGCTGGTAAGCGTGCGTGAAGCGTTAAAAAACGGAGTGGCGATTGGCGCCCACCCAGGGTTTCCTGACAGGGAAAATTTTGGCCGCAGTACCATGCAACTGACGCCGGAAACGGTTTACGCTCAGACGCTGTACCAGATTGGTGCGCTGGCTGCGATTGCCCGTGCGGCAGGCGGCGTAATGCGTCACGTCAAACCGCACGGTATGTTGTATAACCAGGCGGCGAAAGACGCACAACTGGCAGACGCCATCGCCAGAGCGGTTTATGCCTGTGATCCGACGCTGATCCTCGTTGGGCTGGCGGGGAGCGAGTTGATTCGCGCAGGCGCGCGATATGGTCTGACAACGCGTGAGGAAGTGTTTGCCGATCGCGGATACCTGGCTGATGGCTCGCTGGTACCGCGCAGTCAGCCGGGGGCGTTGATTGAAAACGAAGAACAGGCGCTGATGCAAACGCTGGAGATGGTGCAAAACGGTAGAGTTAAAAGTATCTCCGGGGAGTGGGCGAAGGTGACGGCACAAACTATCTGCCTGCACGGCGACGGCGAGCACGCGCTGGCATTCGCCCGCCGGCTACGATCTGCATTTATCGAAAAAGGGATTATTGTCGTAGCATAATCCCACTGAATAAAGAATGAAAAAAGGATATCACCATGCCTGAAGGCCCGGAAATCCGCCGCGCAGCGGATAACCTGGAGGCGGCGATCAAAGGTAAGCCACTGACGGATGTCTGGTTTGCCTTCCCGCAGTTAAAACTTTATCAATCACAACTTATTGGTCAGCATGTCACCCATGTGGAAACGCGCGGTAAAGCATTGTTGACTCATTTTTCCGATGGCTTAACGCTCTATAGCCACAACCAGCTTTACGGCGTCTGGCGAGTGGCAGATACCGGCGAAGTGCCGCAGACCACGCGTGTATTGCGGGTAAAACTGCAAACTGCCGACAAAACGATTCTGCTTTATAGCGCCTCGGATATTGAGATGTTGACACCGGAACAACTGACCACGCATCCGTTTTTACAACGCGTTGGTCCCGATGTGCTGGATCCGAATCTGACGCCGGAGGTGGTAAAGGAACGATTATTGTCGCCGCGCTTTCGTAACCGTCAGTTTGCTGGATTACTGCTCGATCAGGCGTTTCTGGCAGGACTTGGCAATTATTTGCGGGTGGAGATCCTCTGGCAGGTTGGGTTGACCGGAAATCATAAAGCGAAAGATCTCAATGCGGCGCAACTGGATGCACTCGCACACGCGTTACTGGATATTCCGCGACTTTCTTACGCTACGCGGGGCCAGGTGGATGAAAACAAATATCATGGGGCGCTGTTTCGCTTTAAGGTTTTTCATCGTGATGGCGAACCTTGCGAACGCTGTGGCGGCATCATTGAGAAAACCACGCTGTCATCGCGCCCGTTTTACTGGTGCCCTGGCTGCCAGCACTAGGCCGAACGCTTCGGCGCATAGGTTGAAATAAACCGCGCGATGGCAGGCCCCGTCAGCAAAATACTGAACAGGCGCAGGGTTTGCATCGCCATGATGAGCGCCATATCGGCATTGCTCCCTGCGGCGATGACCGCCACGGTATCAAGCCCGCCGGGGCTGGTGGCGAGGTAGGCGGTCATAAAATCAATATGCATAAACCGGGTCAGCCCCCACGCCATACCCGCACAAATAGCCAGCAGAGCAAAAATCGACAGCAGGATTTGTGGCAGTGGGCGCAATGCCCGCAGTAATATTTGCTTATCGAAACCAAGACCAATCCGCCAGCCAATTGCCATATATGCCATCGCCAGCAGCCATTCCGGTAGTTCGATGGTTATGTACTCACCAGACTGGAGCAGCGCGCCTGTCAGCATCGGGATGAGCATCGTGCCGGAAGGAAGACGTAGTAAGCATCCCGCCGTACCGGCAGCGACCGCGAGCAAAATTGTAAGCAAGAGATTAATGCTCACTGGCGGGAACCAGACGATCTGCTGGTTAACCGCTTCAGCGTTATCACCTAATATCATCCGCGTAACCAGTACCGCCGCCCCCGCGACGAACAGCACTCGTAGGTATTGCATAAACGCCACCAGACGAATATCTGCGCCGTAATCCTGTGCCATAGCAACCATCGCAGCCGCGCCGCCAGGAGAAGAACCCCAGGCACCGGTATTTCCAGGCAGTGAGCTATAGCGCACCAATAACCAACCCACGATGGCGCTGGAAAGCAGCGTCACCAGTAAAATCGCAAGCACGATCGGCCAGTTGACGGCCAGCGTGGTGAGAATCGAACCAGTGAGGTTTTGTGCAATCATGCAGCCAAGAATGGCTTGGGCAGCGAGAAAAGCGGAGCGGGGAAGTTGTAGAGTGACTCCGCGCATACTGAAGATGATCCCCGCGATCATCGGGCCAAGCAGGAGTGCCGCCGGGAGATGTAAAGCGAGGAAGCCAATAGAAAGGAGAAGTGACAGAACACATAACATTCCCCACTGTAGCACTGGCATCCGTCACTCCCTGTTTAACTTACCTTTGGTGTATCGATACAGCATAAAGAATGCGCCTCAACGAAAAAATAGCGGTAATCAAGAAAAAGACAGATTTTGGCTAAAGGGCGTATTAAGTACCGTTGTCTCCCTCTCGTTTGTAAAAGAGGGAAGAGTAAACGATTGAACTGAAATAAGTCTTATGGCGAGGAATTATTGATCAGTGCGCTGACTGGGCTGTCGAAGTGTGATTTCATGGCTTGAGTCGCCGTTTCGACATCTCTGGCACACACAGCGTCGCAGATTTTCTGGTGTAGTGTGATGATGTGATTGCCATACTCTTTCTGATCGCTTTGGGCGTTTAACCCCTCCTGGATGGATTGCCGCAACTGCTGATGTAATGCCTGCAATAACATCATAAAAAGCGGATTTTTTGAGGCAACGGCAAGTAACTGATGGAAGCGGATATCATGGGTGATAAAGCTTTCAACATCATTGAACTGTTCGCGGATTTTTGCCATTTCAGCCCGTAGGTTAGCAAAATCCTCCTCTCCGCCATTACGGGCAGCAGCTTCCACAACGCCCAACTCCAGCCAGCGACGTACTTGAAGAATTTGCTCTGTTGTTACTTGTTCGGTCGCCAGGGCAAATCCAAACACCACGCGCAGCACTTCATCATCAAATTTTTTGATTCGTGGCACTTTACCGCTGTGCGTTTCCAGAATCCCCAGGGCGGCAAGTGAACGATAGGCCTCACGCACAATACCCCGACTGACGCCCAATTTCTGAATCAACTGAATTTCACTGGGAACTGGCATCCCCGGTGTCAATTTTTGTTCGGCGATCAGATTAAGAATATGATTTTTGACCTGTGACGATAACGTTACGCTGGTCAATAACGCACTCTCACTCATTTTTACTCCTGTTGTACTTTTTCCTGGTCGGTAAAATCCAGAATACCGGGACTGTATCCTTCATATTTTCCTCCAGAACCCTTGATTATCAATAGACTACTGCGCCTGTGCGCCCGCCATGCAGTGCGAATCAAAGACATATTGTGTGAAAGAGTGGCGAAGAAATAGTAAATACACAACTTTTTCGTGACGCCCTTCGCAGTATTGTGCGCTTTTTCTCCTTACCCTGTAAACCTGTTAAACAGGCTTACAGGATGAAAATAATGTGGAAGAGTGATAACGAACTTTTTGCTTTGATGAAAACCCGGCTATTTACCGCCGTGGTTGGCGATATTCTCGACACGCTGGGCTATATGCACCAGTTTGTTTCTCCGGCAATCAAGCCGCTGGATGTGAATACGGTGGTGGCAGGCCGGGCAATGCCGGTGCTGGAGTCGGACGTTTACGAAACCAAATCGACGTCGGGTAAGACGGCGATTGGCGAAAAACCGTTTGGCATCATGTTTGAAGCGCTGGATGCCCTCAAAGAGAACGATGTTTACATCACTACGGGCAGCTCTCTGCGCTATGCCTTGTGGGGCGGGTTGATGTCTACCCGTGCCATGCATCTGAAAGCAGCAGGTGCGGTACTCGATGGTTACGCCCGTGACTCTGCTGAAATTCTTGAATTGAAATTTCCCACCTTTTGTCATGGCACTTACGCACAGGATCAAGGTCCGCGCGGCAAGGTCATCGACTTCGGCGTACCCATTGAATTTCACGGCGTGCGGGTGAATCCGGGCGATATCGTGTTTGGTGATCGTGACGGATTACTGATTATTCCCCAGGTTGTTGAGAAAGACGTTATTACCCAGGCCCTGGAAAAAGTGGCAACTGAAAGTGAAGTGCGCAAAGCCATCAGTGATGGCATGAGCACGGTACAGGCCTTTGAAACCTTCGGCGTAATGTAAGGAGAGCAACAAATGAAGGCATTAACCATTGAGCAGGGAAGTCAGGCGCGATTTGTTGATATCCCCGAACCTGTCTGCGGTAAAGGAGAAGTGCTAATCAATGTTGAGCGTGTCGGACTGTGTGGTTCTGACCTCAATACCTGGCGGGGACTGAATCCGCTGGTTAATTATCCCTGTATTCCGGGGCATGAAATTGGCGGCACGGTGCTGGCAACTGGCGATATGGCGGGGGCGATCAAGCCTGGTGACCGGGTGGTCGTGCTGCCTTGCACTGAGTGTGGCGTGTGCAGCTCCTGTCTGAGCGGTCGTCCTAACGCCTGTAAGAACAACCAAACTCTCGGTGTGCAACGTCAGGGTGGGATGGCGCAACAACTGACGATGCCTGCACATAAAGTCATTGTTTGTAATGCCTTAAGTGTTGATGAGTTAGCGTTGGTAGAACCGCTGGCTGTGGGACTACATGCGGCCAGACGTGCGCAAATTAACGTGGGTGAATGGGTCGCAGTTATCGGTTGTGGGGTAATTGGCCTTGGCGCTATCGCCGCGGCATCCGCCATGGGGGCGCGCGTAATTGCTATCGATATTGATGATCGCAAGCAGAACATTGTCCTGGAGTGCGGTGCGCAACGTTTTCTTAATTCGCAGCAATGTGACGTGGCGGCAGAACTGGCGCTGTTAAATGACGGTCGCGGCCCGGAAGTGGTGATTGAAGCGGTGGGTAATCAACAAACCATTGAACAGGCTACAGGGTTGGTGGCGTTTAGCGGTCGTGTGGTTTATGTCGGTTACGCCAAACAGCCAGTGAGTTATCAGAGTGCGCAGTTCCTGATGAAAGAACTGGATATCCGTGGTTCGCGCAATGCCACCGTGGCGGATTTTCGGGCCGTGCAGGCATTGATGGAGTCCGGGCGTTATCCGGTCAGCAATCTGGTGAGTGCTCACTACCCGCTGGAACAGGCTGATCACGCTTTTAGCGACTGGGCAAGTGATCCCGGCGCGTATACCAAAATCCTCATTGACCTTTAAGGAGCGACACCATGAATGCTTTTTCTTTACATAACAAAACAGCGCTGATTACAGGGGCGGCCAGTGGACTGGGGCTGGCAATGGCGAAATGCATGATAGTCAGTGGGGCGAAGGTCATTATTGCTGACCTGAACGGCGAGCTGGCGCAAGCGACCGCCGGAACATTGGGGTCGCAGGCCAGTTGGATACAAATGGATGTCGGGGATACCGCAGCCGCGCAGGAAAAAGTTGATGCGCTTATTAGCGAACACGGGGCTATCGATATCCTGGTCAATAACGCAGGCAATCACTGCAAAAAACCGATTGAAGAGATGAGCGTCAGTGATTTTGAGTCAGTACTCGACGTTCACGTAGTCGGCGCATTTGCGTTAACCAAAGCGCTGGTGCCGCATATGAAACAACGCGGTCAAGGCTGTGTGCTTTTTACTGCATCGATGACCTCATTTCTTGGGCAGCCTCTGGTTACTGGCTACAGCGCAGCGAAGTCAGCCTATCTCGGCATGATTCGCGGTATGACCACGGAGCTTGCCGTTCATGGGATTCGCGTCAACGGTATTGCGCCAGGCTGGATCGATACACCAATGTTGCGTAAGGCCATTGAAGGTGATGACGAACGCCGTAACAAAATCCTGGGGCGGACACCGATGAAAAAATTCGGCAAGCCGGAAGATATCGGTTGGGCTGCGGTTTATCTGGCTTCAGACGCAGCGGCGTTTGTCAGTGGTCAGGTGCTGGTGGTGGATGGCGGCGCATTGATCGGCTTCTGATGTACGGAGGAATTATGCGCAAACGTGCGTTAAAGCTACATGCCAAAGATAACTGTGTAGTCGCGCTGAATGACATCGCCAGTGGCGATATTGTCTGGTGGGATGAGGGGGAAATGGTGGCCTGTAGTTCCGTTACCCTGGGGCACAAACTGGCCTGCGAAGCGCTGAACAATGGTGATTCGATTCTGAAATACGGCGCCATTATCGGACACGCCACTCGCGATATTGCCATGGGTGAACATGTGCATTCCCATAATCTTGCCAGCAATGCCATCGCCATTTTTCATCATGATGATGCCGGCTATCAGCCAGAGGAAAAAGCATAATGGAAGGTTATGTGCGGCAAAATGGTCGACCGGGTATTCGTAATACTGTGCAGGTAATCTTTATGGTGGAGTGTGCCAGCCATGTCGCTAAAAAGATTGCCGAAGGATTTCCTTGTCACGACGTGCAGTATTTTGGTTTTTCAGGTTGTTATCCCAGCGATTATGGCTATCGGCTGGTAAAAAATCTGGCGATTCATAGCAACGTAGGTGGTGTACTGATTATTTCGCTGGGGTGCGAGAATTTTGATCGCCGTCGGCTGGAGCAAGAAGTACGAGAAAGTGGGCGACCGTGCCATACGCTGGTCATTCAGGAAAATAAAGGCACGACCAACACCATTACTCTGGGTAAGCAGTTGGTCGCTGAAATGCTGGAACAACTTGCGGATACACCGCGTTGTATCCTGAACTGGAGCGACCTGGTGGTTGGTACTATCTGCGGTGGCTCCGATGGCACCAGTGGTATCACGGGTAACCCGGCAGTAGGACGTGCCTTTGACCAACTGCTGGAGAAAGGGGCTACCTGTATTTTTGAAGAAAGCGGTGAGTTGCTTGGTTGTGAGCAGCATATGATGTCGCGCGCGGCTAGTTCGCAGGCACGTGATGCCATCGAAGTGGCAATGACAAAAGCCGAACGTTATTACAGTTTGATGGGGCTGGGGAGCTTTTCTAACGGTAATGCTGAAGGCGGCTTAACCACTCAGGAAGAAAAATCCCTTGGGGCTTATACCAAGTCGGGCGATGCGCTGATTGCTGGCGTTATTTTGCCGACGCAACAAACGCCCTTTCCTGGGCTTTGGTTGATGGACGTGGTGCCTGATGGTGAACCTCGTTTTGGGTATCCGAATATTAACGATTCCTCAGAAGCACTGGAACTTATCGCCTCTGGCTGTCATATGGTGTTATTTACCACAGGTCGCGGTTCAGTTATTGGTTCAGTGATCGCTCCTATTATTAAAGTGTGTAATAACCCGCAGACGTGGGGGCATTTATCTGACGATATGGACGTTAATGCCGGTCGTGTAATTAGCGAAGGCGCAACGCTCGACGATATTGCAAACGATATTATGCAGGTGATTGAACATGTCGCCAACGGTCAATATTGTGCCGCAGAACGACTGGAACATCAGGAGTTTGTTTTAACGTATAAAGCATTTGATTACAGCAAAAGTGCAGTCTGTCGGGCAGATCCCCGTTAATCGATAAAGCTCTTACAGGTAATAATAATGAAAAAATTACTGACACCACTTTTATTTCTTTTCGCTTTATTTAGTCCGATGCTGAATGCCGCACCGGTAACTATCAAAATCGCCTATGAAAGTAACCCCGGCGAGCCAGCGGATACAGTAGTGAAGCACTGGGCAGAACTTGTGAAGAAAAAAAGCAATGGAGATATTGTTTTCGAACTTTACCCAAGTTCACAGTTAGGTTCTAAACAAGATATTACTGAACAAGCGTTGATGGGGATGAATATTATCACCATCAGTGATGTAGGATTTTTAACTGACTACGATGCAGACCTGGGAATATTGTTTGGGCCTTATTTAACCGAAGATCCGCAGAAACTGTTTGCGATTTATGCCAGTGACTGGTTTAAACAAAAAGAACAGAAACTACGGGAAAAAGGTGTGCATATTGTCATGAGCAACTATCTGTACGGTACCCGACAGATCATTGCTAAAAAACCGATTCGTACACCTGAAGACTTGAAAGGGATGAAGATCCGCGTGCCGAATAACGTCATGCAGATTAAAGCTATCGAAGCGATGGGCGCAACCCCAACACCAATGCCGCTGGGAGATGTTTATCCGGCGCTGACTCAGGGGATGATCGATGGTGTGGAAAACCCGGTTTCTGTTCTCTATGGGCAAAAGCTGCATGAGCAGGCGAAATATCTGTCAATGGTGAACTATCTGACCAATACATCATTATGGTTGGGTGGCGAAGCGTTTTTCAGTACCCTGACACCTGCGCAGTTAGATATTATTCACCAAACAGCGTATGAAGCTGGTTTATATAGCCAGAAAATTACCACTGAGCAGGATGCGACAATGTTGAAAACCATGCAGGAGCAGGGCGTGGAAATCATCTATCCTGACGTCGCCCCTTTCAAAGAAAAAGCCTTAAAAGTCTATCAACAATTCCCGGAATGGACCCCTGGTTTGTATGACACTATTCAGCAACAGCTGAAATAACTTCATGGCATAAGGACTGGTCGGTGTTTCGGCACTGACCGTTAAGAGCAGAGGTGTTTATGCGTCTTTTAGGGAAAATGATTGAAGTTGCTGCGGTATTAACGCTCTTTATATTGGTAATCATGACCATTGCTGCGGTAATAATGCGTTACTGTTTTCATATGCCATTACAGTGGACAGAAGAGGTTTCCGGTTTATTAATGATTTGGGTAGTCATGTTTGGTGCGGTCGTTGCCGAACGGGATAATACCCATTTGTCGATTCCATTTTTAGCTGATGCACTGACACCACGCGTGCAACGTGTTTTAACGTTATTTGTCTCTCTGATATCTATTGTTTTACTGAGTGTGATGGCCTGGTCAGCATGGAAATTAGCTGCCGGAACAGCATTTAAAACCACGCAAATATTAAAAATATCCTGGTTTTGGATCGATATTGCGGTCACGGTTGGTGCAATCGGAATCGCCTGTTTTACTGCCTTACACCTGATCAAGAAAACGCTACGCAAGGAAGGTGAATAATGACAGCATTGAGTGAATTACTGGCGGGAAGCTGGCTGGATAACTGGCTGATGATCATTCCGCTTATGTTCATCTGTTTGTTTATCAATATGCCGGTATGGCTGGCGATGTTTTGCGGCATTCTGACCTACTTCCTTTGCTATTCAAACGTGCCGTTAATGGTGGCAATTCAGCGTTTGATTGCCACGACGCAAACCCCTTCGCTGTTAGCTATTCCGTTTTTTATCTTATTAGGCACGTTAATGAGCTATACCGGTATTGCCGCGCGTATTTTGCAAATTGCCAACGTGTTGATTGGCAGAATGCGCGGTGGTCTGGGTGGGGCTAATATTCTGGTCAGTACCATGATGGGCGGTGTCAGTGCCTCAAATCTGGCGGATGCCGCAATGTTATCGCGCATGATGGTGCCGGAAATGGAACAAAAAGGCTATTCCCGCGGCTTTGCTGCAGCGATAACGGCCTGTGGTTCGTTGATAACGCCGATTATTCCTCCAGGTATTGCGCTGATCCTGTATGGACTGGTGGCAGATGTTTCTATTGGTTCCATGTTTATGGCTGGGAGCCTGCCGGGTCTGCTGTGTTCTGCTATGTTGATTGTAACCGTATGGCTGGTGGCGATTCGTCGCGGTTTAAAACCTTCCAGCGAACACTGGCCAAAACCAAAAGAAGTGTCAGTGGCGTTGGTACAGGCGTGGCCTGCATTATTTCTGATTGTTGCGGTTATCGGCGGCATCCGGGCAAATATTTTCACGCCGACGGAAGCCGGGGCAGTGGCGGTATTATTGGTTATGTTTATTGGTTTTGTGATTTATCGCGAACTGAAAATTAGCCATGTATTTACTGCGTTATCTGAGACGGCGCGATCCACAGCATCGGTGATGTTAATTATCATGGCGAGTGCGGCACTGGGCTGGATATTTTCTCTGGAGCGCGCAGGTATAACGGTTGCCGGGTTTGTGACCTCCCTGACCGATAATAAATACGTCTTTTTATTGATTATTAATATATTACTGCTGGTGCTTGGCATGTTTCTTGAGGGCAGTGCCATCCTGCTGATATTAGTACCGTTGCTCAAGCCTGTGGTGGCACACTTTGGCATTGATCCAGTACATTTTGGCATCATCATGATTCTCAACTTATCGTTAGGAACATTATCGCCACCTGTTGGAACGGTGATGTTGCTGGTGTGTAATACGGTACAGGTTTCTGTCGGGCAATTTATGCGTGAAGCGGTGCCATTACTGATCAGTCTTATTTTACTTCTGTTGGTCATTACCTATATTCCGGCAATATCTTTACTGCTGGTTTGAACAATAAATGTAATGCCTTTGATTGAGTATGACCCCCGTGATTTTTTCGGGGGTATTTTACCCGTAGGTTTTTTCACTATTTTCTTTCTATGGTTAACCAATAGGTTTTTTTAAATAATAGAATTGAATATAGATAGCAGTTACAACGTCTGCTAAGGGTGAACGTCACACGAATAAAGCTAAGGTTGATGATGAAATTTATCTGTCAGGCACAGTGGTTATGGGCAACCAGAGCACAAAAGGAGATAACTTTAATCAGAAACTCCCGCACGAGGGTGGCAGTGTAGGGTTCATTATGCTGGTATAAAAAAGTTCTGACCAGAAGGCCAGAACTTCGATAAAAATATGACTACGGTAAGACGCACAAAGCGCCATTCACCTGAATAGAATTAGTTGTAGTTAATTTTGAACAGCACCACGGTATCAAAGGGGCCGGGATCAATGGGTGTACCGCTTATAGATGACAGTTCAGCCGTATAGGTTTTTTCGTAGATCAGCATATCACTGGTGAAGTCGGCATATTCGCCGTATTTGTTGAAGGTATAGGGCGAGGCGTTTTCATCCAGTAAACGTAGCTTCAGACCATTACCAATCAGCAATGCTTTATCTTCTTCAACCAACGTTTCTTCGGTATAAAACGAGGAGCTTACTTTGAATCCGTCGGTACATTGATCGTTTTGTGATTTTGTCGTCTTAATACTGAATGTTTTCGACATTGTGTGGCGACGAATATCCAGCAAATTAAATTTACCAAAATCAATCACCTGCGTGTCTGGTGAAATAGAAAAATTGACGCTGCAATCCAGCACGCGAATGTTTTCCAGACCAGTAATATGGTATTTCAGGTTTTGGGCGGTAGGGTCTTCGTTAACGCTACCGGCACCATCAAATTGCACCACGATGTAGTCGCTAAGCGTACTTTGATAATCATGCGGCGGCATTTCGCGAATCTTAACGTATAACCGCATACGAGCGAGAAAGGTTCGCGACATGTGAATATTAGCGGGGTCACCCGAGCATATTTTGTTCTGCCAGCCCATCGCGATAATCTGCTCAGGGGTATAAATGTTAATGTTCTTACTGTCGATACACTGGTTGGTGTCGATGCGGCTTTTCCCCAGACTGGCATCGTAATCGACACCATTGTATGTCACGCCGAGTTGATAATAACGATCCTGCACCCCTGGGTAGGGGTTTACCCATGCGTAGACATGTTCGCTTTCAAAGTTGCCGTTGGTATTGTTGTCACAATAGACGGGAATTTTAATATCGTCAGATTCCCAGATCTTATCGCCGGGTTTGGCATTGCCTGGTACAGCAAAAGGTTGAATCGCTTCTGATTTTTCTATCGCTCCGCCGACGGTACCAAAATAGCAGTTCAGCGCCAGCGCAGACTTCAACGGCAGAAATAACAGACAGATGACGAGCAACAATCCCTTGCCAGCACTCATTTCTTCGCCTCCACTGCTTGTAAATGGCATTGTCCGCTGCAGTTGAGCATCGTCATGCGTAATGCGCCGTAATCATCCATATAACCGAGATAAAACTGACTGCCACTATAACTTCCGGTGTTTGTGCCGACCGTACTAAAAGGCGCAACCATCACGGTTTTGAAGCCGGGGAGAATGCCTTGCTCATTTCGTCCCAGGTAGGCGATTGTCAGATAATAGCCGGTCGGGTTTTTTAAGCTAAGTTGGTTGCCATTCTGGCTGACCTGTAACTGCAGTTCGACCTTTTCTCCTGCTTTCTTGCGTAATGCAGACGGTCGCCAGAACACCTTGATACGGCTCTGGATGGCGACTTGCAGAACGGCATGGTCGCTGTTTTTTTCCGGGGCGGGAGGAATTTCACGCATATTGTAGAAAAATAGCGTTTCGCGATCGCCCGGTAATTTCGCGGTCGAGGCTTGCTTGACTATTCGCACCTGCGTTGTTGCTTTCGGTTCCAGACGTTGTATCGGTGGCAGGGCGACCAGAAGATCGTCGCTTTTCTCCCCTTTTTCATTTTCGAGCCAGGAATAAGCGAGGTAGGGAAGTTTATCACTACAATTATCTACTCGCAGGCTGGTAGCTTTATCATTAGCGTTAAACACAATGCGAGTGCGATCGGGTTGTAGTGCAGCGTGGCTGCACAGACTGGCAACCAACAACAAAAGGGGAAGTCCTTTCATAAATGTCATTTTCATTTCCTTAATTAATGACAAGGTAAAATCAGGCGATTTGCGGTGTCTTCCATATGTTCAGGAAGATGGATCGAGCAACGCTGACTATCACCCCAGGCCACGGTAAGCTTTTGATTTTCATCGACTCCGCTTAACCAGACGTGTCCTTCCTCGCCAACCATCCCCACGCTAATGCCACTGTCATCCTGGCGGATATCCGCACCGAGGGGAGGGAACTGACCGCTGGCGTTGCGAATGATGACGTTAACGTCTTTACCGGAACGGGAAGCCAGTGATTTGTAACCTATTGCGCCTTCAATCCACGTTTCTTTGATAACGTTTTCTGCAACTGTTACGCCGTCGGGTAAGTCATTCATGTTCACCGCCACGGTGGAAGGCTGGTAACTGGAAATCAACGGCACCACCGCAATGCCAAAATGGTTGGTGTAGTCGAGATTGCCCTGAATCGGAATATCTGCCACGCCATCGGTGCTGACCATCAGGCGTGGTTCATTGGTAGAGCTGCGGCGATGAAACGCTGCACCATATTGGGTTGCTGTGAAAGAACCGCTCCAGCTGCTGCTGACGGAACTGTAATCATTGGCGGCATAGGTACCAGAAATATCCCACTCCCCCGCTGAACTCAGGTGTTGATAGTTACCGCTCACCTGGGCTCCATTGCCCGGACGGTCGGATTGCAGTCCGGCAGACATGCCCCAGCTATTACGTTCATCCAGCGTATCGTTCCACGACATGCGGTGTGTGGTGCTGTGACTACTGTTTTGCATGTCATAGCCAACCCGGCCACCGTTGCCGAAGGGGAGCGAAATCGACAGGTAAATCTGGTTGTCGCGATCTTTATCTTCGTAATGGGTTGTATTGAATGACGTCGAAATAGAGATATCTCTCCAGTCACCAATATCAACATTAAAACCTGCCGTGATGTTGGCGGTCGTGGAGGCGTCTGCATTCCACCAGGTTTGATGCAGCAGGTTGGCGTAAAGATTGAGGTTTAGTGGGGTAATCGGTTGGCCCACGGATAAGCTGATCGTCTGTTTTTCGTCTTGCGCATCGTTGTCGTTGTATTTGTGATCCAGATAGTTGGCGTAGCTGTGAAAATGACGATCGGAGAAACGATAAGCGGCGAGTGAAATCGTGCTGTTGGTGGCATCCACTTGTTTGCTGTAGTTAAATCGGTAGCTTAAGCCCCGCTCGTCCTGCTGAGTATCAAAATGGCTACTGGCCCAGGTGACATCAAACGATAGCGCACCAAGCCATAGCATATTTTGCCCGATACCCATTGCGGCAGAATGGTAGTCATCACCCGAAATCAGCAGGCCGCCGTACAGCGAGGTATTTGACAGCATCCCCCAGGAAACTTCATTGCTAAAAAAGGTTTCATTTTCAGTTTGATGTGACATGGAGGGCCGTGGCTGACCCGCAGCCAGTTTATAGCGAATCTGTCCCTGGCGAGTCAGGAAGGGCGTCGATGCTGCCGAAACCTGGAAATTGTTCACCCGACCATCTTCCTCCGTTACTTTGACATCCAGCGTCCCCTGGACGGACTGATTAAGGTCATCAATGATAAACGGACCTGGTGGGGCTTTTTTCTGGTAAATGACGCGGCCTGATTGACTGATCGTCACCGTGGCATTGGTCTGTGCAATACCGCTAATTTGTGGGGCGTAGCCGCGTAGTTCCCATGGCAACATCCGATCGTCACTCGCCAGTGCCGCGCCGGTATAAGAAAAACCGTCGAAAATATTGGAACTAAAATCCGTTTCGCCGAGGGTTAATTTTGAACCTAATTGCGGAAACGGGCGAAAAAGATAGGTACGTGATATTTCGCCTGACTGTTCATGGTTATCATCGCTATCGGTCTGATTCAGCTGGTAATCACTGCGTAAGCGCCATGCCCCAGCGTTAATTCCGGCAGTACCGTAGGCGTTCAGGTTAGTACTGCTGCTGCCTTCCTGTGGGCGGTAGCTGCTGGCAAACAAGTTGTAATCCATCAGGACGCCGGCGACACCTTCTTTCCATGTGGAGGGTGGGGTCCAGTTATCTGAGTGCCACGCCAGCCAGGCCTGCGGAATGGTGATATTCAGTTGCTGACTGGCCTGATCAAAATTGAAGAGCATTTCAGGTCGGGAGCTAAAATCGACGCACTGATTTATCAATGGTAACGACTGACGGACTTCGGGTTTTAAGCCAAATTTATCGACCAGTAAATCATTGATACACGGAATGGTTTTATCGTCATTTTTTTGCCAGTTAATCTTTTGCCCGTTACTGATTTGGTTATTATTTACCGCAACGCTAACAAAATATTCGCCTGGAGCAATGACACCTTTTTCCTTTAATAATGATATATCAATACGATCGCGCATCGATTTATCGAGGACATTCAGGTTGAATTCGACCGCCAATGCGGAAGGCATCGCCATGACCAGGCAGGATACAAAAGAGAGTCGATAAATATTCACGGTGTCCATACCTGATAAATATTTGAAGAAAGGCGGCGATAGCGCCGCCAAAGTAATACTTATTTATAATCCAGCACGTAGGTTGCATTCGCCGTAACTGCACCTGGCGTTACAGGTGTTGCCTGATCAATTTGTTCCATCCAGGCAAAGAAATTCAGCGTTTGCTCGCTGGAGGTCGGAGCCAGGTCGATATCTGGAGCAGCCGTGCCTAAAACGATATTGGTTTGATCTTTATTCAATAAGCGCACGCCGACGCCGGTGGCTTCACCCGTGCTGGTGTTGTTGAGAATCGGATCTGCGCTGGTTGTTTTCGCTGAGCTATCAAAGGTGACTGCAACTTTAGAAATCTTGCCACCGGAACCGTTGCTGGAGTTTTCCAGATCGCAATTCACTAAGCGCAGGTCGACAGCAACGGCATCGCTGTGATGTGACTGATTAATGTGGCTGGTGGTCACCTGACCGAGTTCAACTTCTTTATCAATATCATCCTGATGTATTTCACAAGGCGCTTCAATAACTTCGCCTTTAAAGTGAATTTCACCGGATCCTTCATCAGCTGCATAAACAGGTGCAGTGAACAGCAGAGATATGGCCAGAGCGGCCAATGTTTTTTGTCCTTTAAACATAACTGAGTCCTTTAACAGAAAAGAAAAAAGGTATATCGGTACAAGAATATCTTATTTGATTGTCGAATGTTTTTAGTTTTTCTTAAAAATATTATTAACTTTATTAAATGTAAAAGTAATTAATTGATGGTGTGAATTAATTGTTTAATGAATAAAGTATTGGATATTATAGGAATGCGCTATATTTGGTGGTTTATTCATGTGACTGACAGGAACATAGGTGATTAAAGGTCACTGATTTGTTTATAATTTATACCGATATATTTTTATTAAAAATATATGGATATTCGATAGTGGATTTTATTTTTACAAATATTTGTATTTAGGTATATAAAATTAACCCGCCATATGAACAGCGGGTTAAAATATTTACAACTTAGCAATCAACCATTAACGCTTGATATTGCTTTTAAAGTCGCGTTTTTCATATCCAGTATACAACTGACGCGGACGGGCGATTTTCATTCCTTCGCTGTGCATTTCGCTCCAGTGAGCGATCCAGCCAACGGTACGCGCCATAGCGAAGATAACGGTGAACATCGAAGACGGAATACCCATCGCTTTCAGGATGATACCGGAGTAGAAGTCGACGTTTGGATAGAGTTTCTTCTCGATAAAATACGGGTCATTCAGGGCGATGTTTTCCAGCTCCATAGCCACTTCCAGCAGGTCATCTTTCGTACCCAGCTCTTTCAGTACTTCGTGACAGGTCTCACGCATCACGGTGGCACGCGGGTCGTAGTTTTTATATACACGGTGACCGAAGCCCATCAGACGGAAAGAGTCATTCTTGTCTTTCGCACGACGAACAAATTCTGGAATATGAGCAACCGAACTAATTTCTTCCAGCATTTTCAGGGCTGCTTCGTTAGCGCCGCCATGAGCGGGCCCCCACAGCGAAGCAATACCTGCGGCGATACAGGCAAACGGGTTCGCGCCAGAAGAGCCAGCGGTACGCACGGTTGAGGTAGACGCGTTTTGTTCGTGGTCAGCGTGCAGGATCAGAATGCGATCCATCGCGCGTTCCAGAATCGGATTGACTTCATACGGTTCACATGGTGTAGAGAACATCATGTGCAGGAAGTTTCCGGCGTAGGAGAGGTCGTTACGCGGATAAACGAACGGCTGGCCGATAGAATATTTGTAACACATCGCTGCCATGGTTGGCATTTTCGACAGCAGACGGAAGGCGGCGATTTCACGGTGGCGTGGATTGTTCACGTCCAGCGAGTCGTGATAGAACGCCGCCAGTGCGCCAGTAATTCCGCACATCACCGCCATCGGGTGCGAGTCTCGACGGAAAGCGTGGAACAGACGGGTAATCTGTTCGTGGATCATGGTATGGCGGGTCACCGTTGTTTTGAACTCGTCATACTGTTCCTGAGTCGGCTTTTCACCATTCAACAGGATGTAACAAACTTCCAGGTAGTTAGAATCGGTCGCCAGCTGATCGATCGGGAAGCCGCGATGCAGCAAAATACCTTCATCACCATCAATAAAAGTAATTTTTGATTCGCAGGATGCGGTTGAAGTGAAACCAGGGTCAAAGGTGAACACACCTTTTGAACCGAGAGTACGGATATCAATAACATCTTGACCCAGCGTGCCTTTCAGCACATCCAGTTCAACAGCCGCGTCCCCGTTGAGGGCGAGTTTTGCTTTTGTATCAGCCATTTAAGGTCTCCTTAGCGCCTTATTGCGTAAGACTGCCGGAACTTAAATTTGCCTTCGCACATCAACCTGGCTTTACCCGTTTGTTATTTGGCTCGCCGCACTGTGAGAGAGGGGAAAACCTGGGTACAGAGCTCTGGGCGCTTGCAGGTAAAGGATTCATTGATGACGAATAAACGGCGAATCAAGTACTTAGCAATCCGAATTATTAAACTTGTTTATCACTAATAACTGTCCCGAATGAATTGGTCAATACTTCTACACTGTTACATAAGTTAATCTTAAGTGAAATACTGACTCCATAACTTTTACGCATTATATGCTTTTCCTGGTGATGTTTGTAACAATTTTGTTGAATAGTTGTCAAATTAGATGATTGAAAATTAAATAAATGTTGTTATCGTGACTCAGATCACTGTTTCAGATAAAACCAGACAAACTATATGTAGGTTAATTGTAATGATTTTGTGAACAGCCTATACTGCCGCCAGGTCTCCGGAATACCCTGCAATCCCGAGCCACCCAGCGTTGTAACGTGTCGTTTTCGCATCTGGAAGCAGTGTTTTGCATGACGCGCAGTTATAGAAAGGACGCTGTCTGACCCGCAAGCAGACCGGAGGAAGGAAATCCCCGACGTCTCCTGGTAACAGAAAGTTATCCTCTGTGCCCGTAGTCCCCAGGGAATAATAAGAACAGCATGTGGGCGTTATTCATGATAAGAAATGTGAAAAAACAAAGACCTGTTAATCTGGACCTACAGACCATCCGGTTCCCCGTCACGGCGATAGCGTCCATTCTCCATCGCGTTTCCGGTGTGATCACCTTTGTTGCAGTGGGCATCCTGCTGTGGCTTCTGGGTACCAGCCTCTCTTCCCCTGAAGGTTTCGAGCAAGCTTCCGCGATTATGGGCAGCTTCTTCGTCAAATTTATCATGTGGGGCATCCTTACCGCTCTGGCATATCACGTCGTCGTAGGTATTCGCCACATGATGATGGATTTTGGCTATCTGGAAGAAACATTCGAAGCGGGTAAACGCTCCGCCAAAATCGCCTTTGTTATCACTGTCGTGCTTTCACTTCTCGCAGGAGTCCTCGTATGGTAAGCAACGCCTCCGCATTAGGACGCAATGGCGTACATGATTTCATTCTCGTTCGCGCTACTGCTATCGTCCTGACGCTTTACATCATCTATATGATCAGTTTTTTCGCTACCAGTGGCGAGCTGACATATGAAGTCTGGATTGGTTTCTTCGCCTCTGCGTTCACCAAAGTGTTCACCCTGCTGGCGCTGTTTTCTATCTTGATCCATGCCTGGATCGGCATGTGGCAGGTGTTGACCGACTACGTTAAACCGCTGGCCTTGCGCCTGATGCTGCAACTGGTGATTGTCGTTGCACTGGGGGTTTACGTGATTTATGGATTCGTTGTGGTGTGGGGTGTGTGATGAAATTGCCAGTCAGAGAATTTGATGCAGTTGTGATTGGTGCTGGCGGCGCAGGTATGCGCGCGGCGCTGCAAATTTCCCAGAGTGGCCAGACCTGTGCGCTGCTCTCTAAAGTCTTCCCGACCCGTTCCCATACTGTTTCTGCGCAAGGTGGTATTACCGTTGCGCTGGGTAATACCCATGAAGATAATTGGGAATGGCATATGTACGACACCGTAAAAGGGTCGGACTATATCGGTGACCAGGACGCGATTGAATATATGTGTAAAACCGGGCCGGAAGCGATTCTGGAACTGGAACATATGGGCCTGCCGTTCTCGCGTCTTGATGATGGTCGTATCTATCAACGTCCGTTTGGCGGTCAGTCGAAAAACTTCGGCGGCGAGCAGGCGGCACGTACTGCGGCGGCTGCTGACCGTACCGGTCACGCACTGTTGCACACGCTTTATCAGCAGAACCTGAAAAACCACACCACCATTTTCTCCGAGTGGTATGCGCTGGATCTGGTGAAAAACCAGGATGGCGCGGTGGTGGGTTGTACCGCACTGTGCATCGAAACCGGTGAAGTGGTTTATTTCAAAGCCCGCGCTACCGTGCTGGCGACTGGCGGGGCAGGGCGTATTTATCAGTCCACCACTAACGCCCACATTAACACTGGCGACGGCGTCGGCATGGCTATCCGCGCAGGCGTACCGGTGCAGGATATGGAAATGTGGCAGTTCCACCCGACCGGCATTGCAGGTGCGGGCGTACTGGTCACCGAAGGGTGCCGTGGTGAAGGTGGTTATCTGCTGAACAAACATGGCGAACGCTTTATGGAGCGTTATGCGCCGAACGCCAAAGACCTGGCGGGCCGTGACGTGGTGGCGCGTTCCATCATGATCGAAATCCGTGAAGGTCGCGGCTGTGATGGTCCGTGGGGGCCACATGCGAAACTGAAACTCGACCACCTGGGTAAAGAAGTTCTTGAATCTCGTCTGCCGGGCATCCTGGAGCTTTCCCGTACCTTCGCTCACGTTGATCCGGTGAAAGAGCCGATTCCGGTTATCCCAACCTGTCACTACATGATGGGCGGTATTCCGACCAAAGTGACCGGTCAGGCGCTGACTGTGAATGAGAAAGGCGAAGATGTGGTTGTTCCGGGACTGTTTGCCGTTGGTGAAATCGCTTGTGTATCGGTACACGGCGCTAACCGTCTGGGCGGCAACTCGCTGCTGGACCTGGTGGTCTTTGGTCGCGCAGCGGGTCTGCATCTGCAAGAGTCTATCGCCGAGCAGGGCGCACTGCGCGATGCCAGCGAGTCTGATGTAGAAGCGTCTCTGGATCGCCTGAACCGCTGGAACAATAATCGTAACGGTGAAGATCCAGTGGCGATCCGTAAAGCGCTGCAAGAATGTATGCAGCATAACTTCTCGGTCTTCCGTGAAGGTGATGCGATGGCGAAAGGGCTTGAGCAGTTGAAAGTTATCCGCGAGCGTCTGAAAAATGCCCGTCTGGATGACACTTCCAGCGAGTTCAACACCCAGCGCGTTGAGTGCCTGGAACTGGATAACCTGATGGAAACGGCGTATGCAACGGCTGTTTCTGCCAACTTCCGTACCGAAAGCCGTGGCGCGCATAGCCGCTTCGACTTCCCGGATCGCGATGATGAAAACTGGCTCTGCCACTCCCTGTATCTGCCTGAGTCGGAATCCATGACGCGCCGAAGTGTCAACATGGAACCGAAACTGCGCCCGGCATTCCCGCCGAAGATTCGTACTTATTAATGCGGAGACAGGAAAATGAGACTCGAGTTTTCAATTTATCGCTATAACCCGGATGTTGATGATGCTCCGCGTATGCAGGATTACACCCTGGAGGCGGAAGAAGGTCGCGACATGATGCTGCTGGATGCGCTTATCCAGCTGAAAGAGAAAGATCCCAGCCTGTCGTTCCGCCGCTCCTGCCGTGAAGGTGTGTGCGGTTCCGATGGCCTGAACATGAACGGCAAGAATGGTCTGGCCTGTATTACCCCGATTTCGGCACTCAACCAGCCGGGCAAGAAGATTGTGATTCGCCCGCTGCCAGGTTTACCGGTGATCCGCGATTTGGTGGTAGACATGGGACAATTCTATGCGCAATATGAGAAAATTAAGCCTTACCTGTTGAATAATGGACAAAATCCGCCAGCTCGCGAGCATTTACAGATGCCAGAGCAGCGCGAAAAACTCGATGGGCTGTATGAATGTATTCTCTGCGCATGTTGTTCAACCTCTTGTCCGTCTTTCTGGTGGAACCCCGATAAGTTTATCGGCCCGGCAGGCTTGTTGGCGGCGTATCGTTTCCTTATCGATAGCCGTGATACCGAGACTGACAGTCGCCTCGACGGTTTGAGCGATGCATTCAGTGTATTCCGCTGTCACAGCATCATGAACTGCGTCAGTGTCTGTCCGAAGGGGCTGAACCCGACGCGCGCCATCGGCCATATCAAGTCGATGTTATTGCAGCGCAATGCGTAAACCCAGTCCTGATAAGACGCACAAGCGTCGCATCAGGCAACCAGCGCCGGGTACGGCGTAAATGCCTCATCCGGCCTGCAAAAGGAATGCAGAAACCGTAGGCCTGATAAGACGCACAAGCGTCGCATCAGGCAACCAGAGCCGGATGCGGCGTGAATGCCTTATCCGGCCTGCAAAAGGAATGCAGAAACCGTAGGCCTGATAAGACGCACAAGCGTCGCATCAGGCAACCAGAGCCGGATGCGGCGTAAATGCCTTATCCGGCCTACAAAAGAAATGCAGGAAATCTTTAAAAACTGCCCCTGACACTAAGACAGTTTTTAAAGGTTCCTTAGCGGACGCAGAAAACACGACAAGTCCGCAACAAGTGAACCCCGGCACGCACATCTGATGTGAAATGTGCGTGGTAGTATCCACGGCGAAGTAAGCATAAAAAAGATGCTTAAGGGATCACGATGCAGAACAGCGCTTTGAAAGCCTGGTTGGACTCTTCTTACCTCTCTGGCGCAAACCAGAGCTGGATAGAACAGCTCTATGAAGACTTCTTAACCGATCCTGACTCGGTTGACGCTAACTGGCGTTCGACGTTCCAGCAGTTACCTGGTACGGGAGTCAAACCGGATCAATTCCACTCTCAAACGCGTGAATATTTCCGCCGCCTGGCGAAAGACGCTTCACGTTACTCTTCAACGATCTCCGACCCTGACACCAATGTGAAGCAGGTTAAAGTCCTGCAGCTCATTAACGCATACCGCTTCCGTGGTCACCAGCATGCGAATCTCGATCCGCTGGGACTGTGGCAGCAAGATAAAGTGGCCGATCTGGATCCGTCTTTCCACGATCTGACCGAAGCAGACTTCCAGGAAACCTTCAACGTCGGTTCATTTGCCAGCGGCAAAGAAATGATGAAACTCGGCGAACTGCTGGAAGCCCTCAAGCAAACCTACTGCGGCCCGATTGGCGCCGAGTACATGCACATTACCAGCACCGAAGAAAAACGCTGGATCCAACAGCGTATCGAGTCTGGTCGTGCGACTTTCAGCAGCGAAGAGAAAAAACGCTTCTTAAGTGAACTGACCGCTGCCGAAGGCCTTGAACGTTACCTCGGTGCAAAATTCCCTGGTGCAAAACGCTTCTCGCTGGAAGGTGGTGACGCGTTGATCCCGATGCTCAAAGAGATGATCCGCCACGCGGGCAACAGTGGTACCCGTGAAGTCGTTCTTGGGATGGCGCACCGTGGTCGTCTGAACGTGCTGGTGAACGTGCTGGGTAAAAAACCGCAAGACTTGTTCGACGAGTTTGCTGGTAAGCATAAAGAACACCTCGGCACGGGCGACGTGAAATACCACATGGGCTTCTCGTCTGACTTCCAGACCGATGGCGGCCTGGTACACCTGGCGCTGGCGTTTAACCCGTCTCACCTTGAGATTGTCAGCCCGGTCGTTATCGGTTCTGTTCGTGCTCGTCTGGACAGACTCGATGAGCCGAGCAGCAACAAAGTGCTGCCAATCACCATTCATGGTGATGCCGCAGTGACCGGGCAGGGCGTGGTTCAGGAAACCCTGAACATGTCGAAAGCGCGTGGTTATGAAGTTGGCGGTACGGTACGTATCGTTATCAACAACCAGGTTGGCTTCACCACCTCTAACCCGTTGGATGCCCGTTCAACACCGTACTGTACGGATATCGGCAAGATGGTACAGGCGCCGATTTTCCACGTTAACGCGGATGATCCTGAAGCCGTTGCCTTTGTGACCCGTCTGGCGCTCGATTTCCGTAACACCTTTAAACGTGATGTCTTCATCGACCTGGTGTGCTATCGCCGTCACGGCCACAACGAAGCCGACGAGCCGAGCGCAACCCAGCCGCTGATGTATCAGAAAATCAAAAAACATCCGACGCCGCGCAAAATTTACGCTGATAAGCTGGAACAGGAAAAAGTGGCGACGCTGGAAGATGCCACCGAGATGGTTAACCTGTACCGTGATGCGCTGGATGCTGGCGATTGCGTGGTTGCCGAGTGGCGTCCGATGAACATGCACTCCTTCACCTGGTCGCCGTACCTCAACCATGAATGGGACGAAGAGTACCCGAACAAAGTTGAGATGAAGCGCCTGCAGGAGCTGGCTAAACGTATCAGTACGATACCGGAAGCGATTGAAATGCAGTCTCGTGTTGCCAAGATTTATGGTGACCGTCAGGCGATGGCAGCCGGTGAGAAACTGTTCGACTGGGGCGGTGCGGAAAACCTTGCTTACGCCACGCTGGTTGATGAAGGTATCCCGGTTCGGCTGTCAGGTGAAGACTCCGGGCGCGGAACATTCTTCCACCGTCACGCGGTGATCCACAACCAGTCTAACGGTTCCACTTACACGCCGCTGCAACATATCCATAACGGCCAGGGCGCGTTCCGTGTCTGGGACTCCGTACTGTCTGAAGAAGCCGTACTGGCGTTTGAATACGGTTATGCCACCGCAGAACCACGTACCCTGACTATCTGGGAAGCGCAGTTCGGTGACTTCGCCAACGGTGCGCAGGTGGTTATCGACCAGTTCATCTCCTCTGGCGAACAGAAATGGGGTCGGATGTGTGGTCTGGTAATGCTACTGCCGCACGGGTATGAAGGGCAGGGGCCGGAACACTCCTCCGCGCGTCTGGAACGTTATCTGCAACTTTGCGCCGAGCAAAACATGCAGGTTTGCGTACCGTCTACCCCGGCACAGGTTTACCACATGCTGCGTCGTCAGGCGCTGCGCGGGATGCGCCGTCCGCTGGTCGTGATGTCGCCGAAATCGCTGCTGCGTCATCCGCTGGCGGTCTCCAGTCTCGAAGAGCTGGCGAACGGCACCTTCCTGCCAGCCATCGGTGAAATCGACGAGCTTGATCCGAAGGGCGTGAAGCGCGTAGTGATGTGTTCTGGTAAGGTTTATTACGATCTGCTGGAACAACGCCGTAAGAACAATCAACACGATGTCGCCATTGTGCGTATCGAGCAACTCTACCCGTTCCCGCATAAAGCGATGCAGGAAGTGTTGCAGCAGTTTGCTCACGTCAAGGATTTTGTCTGGTGCCAGGAAGAGCCGCTCAACCAGGGCGCATGGTACTGCAGCCAGCATCATTTCCGTGAAGTGATTCCGTTTGGGGCTTCTCTGCGTTATGCAGGCCGCCCGGCCTCCGCCTCTCCGGCGGTAGGGTATATGTCCGTTCACCAGAAACAGCAACAAGATCTGGTTAATGACGCGCTGAACGTCGAATAAATAAAGGATACATAATGAGTAGCGTAGATATTCTGGTCCCTGACCTGCCTGAATCCGTAGCCGATGCCACCGTCGCAACCTGGCATAAAAAACCCGGCGACGCAGTCGTACGTGATGAAGTGCTGGTAGAAATCGAAACTGACAAAGTGGTACTGGAAGTACCGGCATCAGCAGACGGCATTCTGGATGCGGTTCTGGAAGATGAAGGTACAACCGTAACGTCTCGTCAGATTCTGGGGCGCCTGCGTGAAGGCAATAGCGTCGGTAAAGAAACCAGCGCCAAATCTGAAGAGAAAGCATCCACTCCGGCGCAGCGTCAGCAGGCGTCTCTGGAAGAGCAAAATAACGATGCGTTAAGCCCGGCAATCCGTCGTCTGCTGGCTGAGCACAACCTCGACGCCAGCGCCATTAAAGGCACCGGAGTGGGGGGGCGTCTGACCCGTGAAGATGTGGAAAAACATCTGGCGAAAGCCCCGGTGAAAGAGTCTGCGCCAGTTGCAGCCCCGGCGGCGCAACCAGTCCTGGCTGCTCGTAGCGAAAAACGTGTTCCGATGACTCGCCTGCGTAAACGTGTGGCAGAGCGTCTGCTGGAAGCGAAAAACTCCACCGCCATGCTGACCACGTTCAACGAAGTCAACATGAAGCCGATTATGGATCTGCGTAAGCAGTACGGCGAAGCGTTTGAAAAACGTCACGGTATCCGTCTGGGCTTTATGTCCTTCTACGTGAAAGCGGTAGTTGAAGCCCTGAAACGTTACCCGGAAGTGAACGCTTCTATTGACGGTGATGATGTGGTTTACCACAACTATTTCGATGTCAGTATGGCGGTGTCTACACCGCGTGGTCTGGTAACGCCGGTTCTGCGTGATGTCGATACTCTCGGCATGGCAGACATCGAGAAGAAAATCAAAGAACTGGCGATTAAAGGCCGTGACGGCAAGCTGACGGTTGAAGATCTGACCGGTGGTAACTTCACCATCACCAACGGTGGTGTGTTCGGTTCCCTGATGTCTACGCCGATCATCAACCCGCCGCAGAGCGCAATTCTGGGTATGCACGCTATCAAAGATCGCCCGATGGCGGTGAATGGTCAGGTTGAGATCCTGCCGATGATGTACCTGGCGCTGTCCTACGATCACCGTCTGATCGATGGTCGCGAATCCGTGGGCTTCCTGGTAACGATCAAAGAGTTGCTGGAAGATCCGACACGTCTGCTGCTGGACGTGTAGTAGTTTAAGTTTCACCTGCACTGTAGACCGGATAAGACAATATTGACTTCTCCGGCAATCGAAGCCTGATGCGACGCTAATGCGTCTTATCAGGCCTACGGTGATCACCAATGTAGGTCGGATAAGGCGCTTACGCCGCATCCGACAAGCGATGCCTGATGTGACGCTTAAGGCGTCTTATCAGGCCTACGGGTGACCGACAGTACCCGGACGCGATACGTCATATTCGGTCTACGGTTTAAAAGATAACGATTACTGAAGGATGGACAGAACACATGAACTTACATGAATACCAGGCAAAACAACTTTTTGCGAGCTCAGGCTTGCCAGTGCCGGTAGGTTATGCCTGTACTACTCCGCGCGAAGCAGAAGAAGCCGCTTCAAAAATCGGTGCTGGTCCGTGGGTAGTAAAATGTCAAGTTCACGCTGGTGGCCGCGGTAAAGCGGGCGGTGTGAAAGTGGTAAACAGCAAAGAAGACATCCGTGCTTTTGCAGAAAACTGGCTGGGCAAGCGTCTGGTAACGTATCAAACAGACGCCAGTGGTCAACCGGTTAACCAGATTCTGGTTGAAGCGGCAACCGATATCGCTAAAGAGCTGTATCTTGGTGCCGTTGTCGACCGTAGTTCTCGCCGCGTGGTCTTTATGGCTTCCACCGAAGGCGGCGTGGAAATTGAAAAAGTGGCGGAAGAAACTCCGCACCTGATCCACAAAGTCGCGCTTGATCCGCTGACTGGCCCGATGCCGTATCAGGGACGCGAGCTGGCGTTCAAACTGGGTCTGGAAGGTAAACTGGTTCAGCAGTTCACCAAAATCTTCATGGGCCTGGCGACCATTTTCCTGGAGCGCGACCTTGCGCTTATCGAAATTAACCCGCTAGTCATCACCAAACAGGGCGATCTGATTTGCCTCGATGGCAAACTGGGCGCTGATGGCAACGCACTGTTCCGTCAGCCTGAGCTGCGCGAAATGCGCGATCAGTCTCAGGAAGATCCGCGTGAAGCGCAGGCTGCACAGTGGGAACTGAACTACGTTGCGCTGGATGGCAACATCGGCTGTATGGTTAACGGCGCAGGTCTGGCGATGGGTACCATGGACATCGTTAAACTGCACGGCGGCGAACCGGCTAACTTCCTTGACGTTGGCGGCGGCGCAACCAAAGAGCGCGTAACCGAAGCATTCAAAATCATCCTCTCTGACGACAAAGTGAAGGCCGTTCTGGTTAACATCTTCGGCGGTATCGTTCGTTGCGACCTGATCGCTGACGGTATCATCGGCGCGGTAGCGGAAGTGGGTGTTAACGTACCGGTAGTAGTACGTCTTGAAGGTAACAACGCCGAACTCGGCGCGAAAAAACTGGCTGACAGCGGCCTGAATATTATTGCAGCAAAAGGTCTGACGGATGCAGCTCAGCAGGTTGTTGCCGCAGTGGAGGGGAAATAATGTCCATTTTAATTGATAAAAATACCAAGGTTATCTGCCAGGGCTTTACTGGTAGCCAGGGAACTTTCCACTCTGAACAGGCCATTGCATACGGCACTAAAATGGTTGGTGGCGTAACCCCAGGTAAAGGCGGCACCACCCACCTTGGCCTGCCAGTGTTCAACACCGTGCGTGAAGCCGTTGCTGCCACTGGCGCTACCGCTTCTGTTATCTACGTACCAGCACCGTTTTGCAAAGACTCCATTCTGGAAGCTATTGATGCAGGCATCAAACTGATTATCACCATCACTGAAGGTATTCCGACGCTGGATATGCTGAGCGTGAAGGTGAAATTGGACGAAGCGGGCGTTCGTATGATCGGCCCGAACTGCCCAGGCGTTATCACCCCGGGTGAATGCAAAATCGGTATCCAGCCGGGTCACATTCACAAACCAGGTAAAGTGGGTATCGTTTCCCGTTCCGGTACGCTGACCTATGAAGCGGTTAAACAGACCACGGATTACGGTTTCGGTCAGTCGACCTGTGTGGGTATCGGCGGCGATCCGATCCCTGGCTCTAACTTTATCGACATTCTCGAAATGTTCGAAAAAGATCCGCAAACCGAAGCGATCGTGATGATCGGTGAGATCGGCGGTAGTGCAGAAGAAGAAGCGGCGGCGTACATCAAAGAGCACGTTACCAAGCCAGTTGTGGGTTACATCGCCGGTGTGACTGCGCCGAAAGGTAAACGTATGGGCCACGCTGGGGCCATCATTGCCGGTGGTAAAGGGACTGCGGATGAGAAATTCGCTGCCCTGGAAGCCGCAGGTGTGAAAACTGTTCGCAGCCTGGCTGACATCGGTGAAGCCCTGAAAACTGTTCTGAAATAAATACCTGTAATAAGAAATAGCCCTCGCTGCTTCCCTCTACAGGAATGGCGAAGGGCTGTCGGTTTCGACATGGTTGGCCATCTTATGATGGCCTTTTTTATTTCAACATAATGCTAATGCCTGCATAGATTGTGAACTGCAGCTGATAATCCCCGCTGTGCGCAACGGTCCACTGAGGCTCGATAAAACTGTTCACAATATAGTTGCTAATCGGCATAGCACGACCAATCCCCAACCCCGCCGGGATATAATAATCGTCCGTTTTCACATTCCACGTCCATGTTCCGCTGGAACGCAAAAACCAGCCTTTGGACATTTTGTAGATCAAAAACGGTTGCAGAGTGGCTGTCTCAACGTGGTTTCTGTCATTATCGCCAGTGAAACTTTTCTGCCACTGTATCAATGCTCCCCGCAGCCAGCGAGGCGTCGTATCGACGACCACTGCGGCCAGCCCAGCTTGCCACTGTCCGGTACCCAATTCATCCTGAGCGGCGCTGTTAGCGGTCAGGAGCGGCCCAATTCCTAATTTAATGCCTTGTTGCTTAAGCAGAAAAATATCAAACAAGTTGATATCGCCGATGCCGCTGTCGTAACCGCCAGTAAGTTGCGGGCGGGTGGAGATCGGTACTGTTAAGCGCATGATCTGTGGTACGGGGATCAGATCGCCCCCGGAAATCGGTACAGTGGCGCGCAGCAGCATATCGTTAGTATGTTGATCGCTGTTATAGAGACCAGGCGTGTAATAGTCCTGCACAGCAAAAGAGGTTGCCAGATGTAGCGGGTTATTAGCTTTATCAACCGCATCTTCGGCGAAGCTGCAGGCAGGAAAGCAGATAAGACAAACTGTGAATGTTTTTGCAAGTAAGTCAGGCATAAGAGGTCCCTGGTTAATGGCAGTATATCTCCCTGAATGAACGGAGATTCTGGCAGTTTTGCAGAGAAAAAATGTGGCCTGGCCCCAACTATGCGTTATTGGTTATTATTTGCTTACTTATTATGTTTCTGGAAATGACAATGCCACATTCATAATTGATGTGCATAAACGTTTGATGCCTGAGTTAATGAAGCGATGTTGCTTGTGCAGGAACGTTGCCGCCTTTTGCGCAAGTAAGCAAATGCAGGGAGTTTATGTCGTGACGAGACGAATACAAGATAAAAATGCAGAATCTTGCAGACCTCTGTTGCTATAAAGGATGTCAATTGTGTATACCACTTTGTAGAACGCCAAATATATATTCTTCTGGAGGAGTATTTTTATATTTTATTGTAAGCATATTTTTTATCTCATGTATTTAACCTGGTTGCTCCATCATCATGGATGATGAAATAGATATATGTGTAAATGATAATATAACATTGCGCTGGCATAAATAATTAAAGCTATTCCTTTAAATGCTACTATTTATCAGTATGTTATGGTGGCGGTAGCGTGTTTGCATTATGGGCTATTACGCTAATGTTCAGCAGCAGAAAAATATTTTCTCAGATAATTAAATTGCTGACATCTTGCAATATCATCATATTCATATGTTCAAATGAGAAAATATTTTGCCAACAATATCACTTTTTCTAAAAGTTAAATTAAGCATATTGATTTTGTGAGCGTCGGGTGTAATGATGCCAGACATTCGTTCAGATAAGTCAGGCCATCGTTCGAATGCCACAATGAATGGAGAATATTAAATATTTACTTTTTTTGGAGTATATTTTTTAACAGTAGAAACATTGTAAGAGAGTTGCGATGGTTTCATTATTTGAACTTCACCTTGATTAATAAAAATCAATCCCCTGATATTATTTATCATTATTTGACGAAGAGGATGCACAGAAAGTTAAAGTATTTTAGTCGCATCGGTTAGTTGATCAATAACGATTGCTATATTGGTAAACATGGCGAAATAGCGATACTGACTCGGGATAGATTTATTAAAGATAAAATGCTCAAAGGTATTATTTGAAAAGTAAAGGAAAAGTGTTACTGATTCATCAGGATAAAGATGGAAATGTATCTGGTTACCAGACGGAGGTTCTATCTGAGACATTGAATCGTTGCCCGTAATATACCTGCAACTATCGTGAATGCTACGCTCACACTTCAGCAGTGGCCTCATGATTTCTGTGTATTCTTCTAATGTTAATATATTAAAATCAATTTTCATTTGAAGGAAATGGAAAAGTGTTTGTATCTCTTTTTCTGTGACGAATTCTTTTATTTTAACTGGGAAATAATTGGGAACCAGAAACTGAGGATCTAATCTACTTTGTTGTGTTGTGCAAATAAATTTGAACATTAATTCAGGATCAAGCATTAAATTGATAACATATTGGTGCTTTGTTTCAAAAATTATTGTTTGTATCAGGTTAAATAAATTGATTTCGTCATCAGAAAATAAAAGACATTGGCCATAGCTGTCATATGTTTTATCATTGTAAACAGAAATGGCTATTTTTTCTGGGGTGTCAATATTATATTCCAAAGCCAGATAGTTGCCTTTTTCATCGTGATTGGTTTCTAAATTATTTGGATTAATTACATGAAGTGTTTTTAATGCTGATTCGATAAGCTGTTGACTCTCGGAGGTGAATGATTTTCGCTGCGGTGTATAAAGCGTATCAATTCCAACAGTTATACGATGTGGGTCAAGGATTGCTGCAATTATCTTTATTGCCTGCACTGTGGTGGGTAATGTCGTTAGATCCTTATCTGTTTTTAGAGGCTCATTAGATGACCAACCAGAGAAGCGATTGATAACAGAACTGATATTATCAGGATTCATAGCTGCAACCTTATTGTCATTAAACGAGGCGCTGAGCGTACTCGGCTATGGAAAAAGGAACTTGCAAAAATCGCTCATTTTTTGCGTTTCTCTGGCGAAAGTCGCCTATGTTCAACAAGAAAAATCGCCTGCGTTTAACTATACCCATCCAATTTATCTCTTCATGTGATTATTCCTGAGAAAACAATAACGTAATGAGGTTATGTTGTTGCTCATAAAGAAAACAATCAATTAACTTTGATAAAAATATGTTATGTAATTTGGCAACAAATTGGCTACTCTAATCCATTAGTATTATACAAAGTCGACAAGGCTACCATGTTAAGTAAAGCACTGGTTTTTTATCTATATATTGTCATGCCGCTAATTGTGCAACATTTATTATTTACATCAATTTAACAAAAATACCACCTATGATCTATCATCTATACATAATTAACATGTTTGGTTGATTTTGATGTAAATCAATTTTTAATTCTTGAAAAAAATCTGCAAAACGCGATAAATTGTCATAGATCAAATTGGTGATGTGGTGATAATTTCGCTATAAATTGATCGCTGTCGAAAAATGAAAATTTGTTCAATAAAAACCTGTTTATTGTAAGGATTTTGCGGCGTAATATATTTGTGGGATCAATTTGGTTTATTTATTAACATGTTTGTAACTTTTTATCATTGTCTTTTCCTCTTTTGATGAAATGGCAACGATAGGGGCGAGCAAATAAATTTCTATTGGGGCATGCGTGTGACCCTTTCTAACGGGGTTCACTCTCGGAGTCTTCATGCGATGAGCAAGGAGTCATGATGTTAGATATAGTCGAACTGTCGCGCTTACAGTTTGCCTTGACCGCGATGTACCACTTCCTTTTTGTGCCACTGACGCTCGGTATGGCGTTCTTGCTGGCCATTATGGAAACGGTCTACGTCCTTTCCGGCAAACAGATTTATAAAGATATGACCAAGTTCTGGGGCAAGTTGTTTGGTATCAACTTCGCTCTGGGGGTGGCAACCGGTCTGACCATGGAGTTCCAGTTCGGGACTAACTGGTCTTACTATTCCCACTATGTAGGGGATATCTTCGGTGCGCCGCTGGCAATCGAAGGTCTGATGGCCTTCTTCCTCGAATCCACCTTTGTAGGTCTGTTCTTCTTCGGTTGGGATCGTCTGGGTAAAGTTCAGCATATGTGTGTCACCTGGCTGGTGGCGCTCGGTTCAAACCTGTCCGCGCTGTGGATTCTGGTAGCGAACGGCTGGATGCAAAACCCAATCGCGTCGGATTTCAATTTCGAAACCATGCGTATGGAAATGGTGAGCTTCTCCGAACTGGTGCTTAACCCGGTTGCTCAAGTGAAATTTGTTCACACTGTGGCCTCTGGTTACGTTACCGGCGCGATGTTCATCCTCGGTATCAGTGCATGGTATATGCTGAAAGGTCGTGACTTTGCCTTCGCAAAACGCTCCTTTGCTATCGCTGCCAGCTTCGGTATGGCTGCTGTGCTGTCTGTTATCGTTCTGGGCGATGAGTCTGGTTACGAAATGGGCGATGTGCAGAAAACCAAACTGGCTGCTATTGAGGCCGAGTGGGAAACTCAGCCTGCGCCTGCCGCCTTTACTCTTTTTGGTATTCCAGACCAGGATGAGCAGACGAACAAATTTGCGATTCAGATCCCTTACGCACTGGGGATTATCGCAACACGTTCCGTAGATACTCCGGTTATTGGCCTGAAAGAGCTGATGGTTCAGCATGAAGAACGCATCCGTAACGGGATGAAAGCATATTCTCTGCTTGAGCAACTGCGTTCTGGTTCTACCGACCAGGCCGTACGTGACCAGTTTAATAGCATGAAGAAAGACCTCGGTTACGGTCTGCTGCTGAAGCGTTATACGCCGAACGTGGCCGATGCGACTGAGGCGCAGATTCAACAGGCAACTAAAGACTCCATTCCTCGTGTAGCGCCGCTGTATTTTGCGTTCCGTATCATGGTTGCGTGTGGCTTCCTGCTGCTGGCAATTATCGCGCTCTCTTTCTGGAGTGTAATCCGCAACCGTATTGGCGAGAAAAAATGGCTGCTGCGCGCTGCGTTGTACGGTATTCCACTGCCGTGGATCGCTGTAGAAGCGGGCTGGTTCGTGGCTGAATATGGTCGCCAACCGTGGGCTATCGGTGAAGTGCTGCCGACGGCAGTGGCGAACTCGTCTCTGACCGCTGGCGATCTCATCTTCTCGATGGTGCTGATTTGCGGCCTGTATACCCTGTTCCTGGTGGCAGAATTGTTCTTAATGTTCAAGTTTGCACGCCTCGGCCCAAGCAGCCTGAAAACCGGTCGCTATCACTTTGAGCAGTCTTCCACGACTACTCAGCCGGCACGCTAAGACAGGAGTCGTCAAATGATCGATTATGAAGTATTGCGTTTTATCTGGTGGCTGCTGGTTGGCATTCTGCTGATTGGTTTTGCAGTCACTGATGGCTTCGACATGGGGGTGGGCATGCTCACCCGTTTCCTCGGTCGTAACGACACCGAGCGTCGAATTATGATTAACTCCATTGCCCCGCACTGGGACGGTAACCAGGTTTGGCTGATCACTGCGGGCGGCGCGCTGTTTGCCGCCTGGCCGATGGTCTATGCTGCTGCGTTCTCCGGCTTCTATGTCGCGATGATCCTGGTGCTGGCGTCTTTGTTCTTCCGTCCGGTCGGTTTTGATTACCGCTCCAAGATCGAAGAAACCCGCTGGCGCAACATGTGGGACTGGGGCATCTTCATTGGTAGCTTCGTTCCGCCGTTGGTGATTGGTGTGGCGTTCGGCAACCTGTTACAGGGCGTACCGTTCAACGTGGATGAATATCTGCGTCTGTACTACACCGGTAACTTCTTCCAGCTGCTTAACCCGTTCGGCCTGCTGGCTGGCGTGGTGAGCGTAGGGATGATCATTACTCAGGGCGCGACCTACCTGCAAATGCGCACTGTGGGCGAATTGCACCTGCGTACCCGTGCAACCGCTCAGGTGGCGGCACTGGTGACTCTGGTGTGCTTCGCACTGGCTGGCGTATGGGTGATGTATGGTATCGACGGTTATGTCGTGAAATCGACAATGGACCATTACGCAGCCTCTAACCCGCTGAATAAAGAAGTGGTGCGTGAAGCTGGCGCATGGCTGGCGAACTTCAACAACATACCGATTCTGTGGGCGATTCCGGCGCTGGGTGTGGTTCTGCCGTTGTTGACTATTCTGACTGCACGTATGGATAAAGCCGCGTGGGCGTTTGTGTTCTCCTCCCTGACACTGGCTTGCATTATCCTGACTGCGGGTATTGCAATGTTCCCGTTTGTGATGCCGTCCAGCACTATGATGAACGCAAGTCTGACAATGTGGGATGCAACTTCCAGCCAGCTAACGCTTAACGTTATGACCTGGGTTGCGGTGGTTCTTGTACCGATCATTCTGCTCTACACCGCCTGGTGTTACTGGAAAATGTTCGGTCGTATCACCAAAGAAGATATTGAACGTAACACCCACTCTCTGTACTAAGTAAGGAGCTAAAAATGTGGTATTTCGCATGGATTCTGGGAACGCTTCTTGCCTGTTCGTTTGGGGTAATCACCGCGCTGGCGCTTGAGCACGTCGAATCAGGCAAAGCCGGTCAAGAAGACATCTGATGAGTAAGATTATCGCAACCTTGTATGCGGTAATGGACAAGCGCCCCCTGCGGGCGCTTTCCTTCGTGATGGCGCTTCTGTTAGCAGGATGTATGTTTTGGGACCCATCACGTTTCGCCGCGAAGACCAGTGAGCTGGAAATCTGGCATGGTTTATTGCTGATGTGGGCCGTGTGCGCCGGCGTTATTCACGGTGTGGGGTTCCGTCCGCAGACGGTTCTTTGGCAAGGGATTTTTTGCCCATTGCTTGCCGATTTTGTGCTCATCGTCGGGCTGATTTTCTTCTTCTTTTAAATCAGAATTCTCTCCAAAAATTTATGGGCCATTAAAGGCCCATAAATTTTTACGCTCCCTTAACTTGCTCTCATTCCCAAACCTCATTCGCACGCGTATAGTAGCAGCGTTTAAAAGCTCTAACTTTTGTTGCATTACCGGGATGTAAAGTGAATACAACGCTGTTTCGATGGCCGGTTCGCGTCTACTATGAAGATACCGATGCCGGTGGTGTGGTGTACCACGCCAGTTACGTCGCTTTTTATGAAAGAGCACGCACAGAGATGCTGCGTCATCATCACTTCAGCCAACAGGCGCTGATGGCTGAACGCGTTGCCTTCGTGGTGCGTAAAATGACGGTGGAATATTACGCACCCGCGCGGCTCGACGATATGCTCGAAATTCAGACTGAAATAACATCAATGCGTGGCACCTCTTTGGTTTTCACGCAACGTATTGTCAACGCCGAGAATACTTTGCTGAATGAAGCAGAGGTTCTGGTTGTTTGCGTTGACCCACTCAAAATGAAGCCTCGTGCGCTTCCCAAGTCTATTGTCGCGGAGTTTAAGCAGTGACTGACATGAATATCCTTGATTTGTTCCTGAAGGCAAGCCTTCTGGTTAAACTTATCATGTTGATTTTGATTGGTTTTTCAATCGCATCCTGGGCCATTATTATCCAGCGGACCCGTATCCTTAACGCTGCGGCACGCGAAGCTGAAGCGTTTGAAGATAAATTCTGGTCTGGAATCGAACTTTCCCGCCTCTACCAGGAAAGTCAGGGAAAACGAGATAATCTCACGGGCTCGGAACAAATATTTTACAGTGGGTTCAAAGAATTTGTGCGTCTGCATCGAGCCAACAGCCATGCGCCGGAAGCGGTAGTAGAAGGTGCATCGCGTGCGATGCGTATTTCTATGAACCGTGAACTGGAGAATCTGGAGACGCACATCCCGTTCCTTGGCACGGTAGGTTCCATTAGCCCGTATATCGGTCTGTTTGGCACCGTTTGGGGGATCATGCACGCGTTTATCGCCCTTGGTGCGGTGAAGCAGGCAACATTGCAAATGGTTGCCCCTGGTATCGCAGAAGCGTTGATTGCGACAGCAATTGGTCTGTTTGCCGCTATTCCAGCGGTTATGGCTTACAACCGTCTCAACCAGCGTGTGAACAAACTGGAACTGAATTACGATAACTTTATGGAAGAGTTTACCGCGATTCTGCACCGCCAGGCGTTCACCGTTAGCGAGAGCAACAAGGGGTAAGCCATGGCCAGAGCGCGTGGACGGGGTCGTCGCGATCTCAAGTCCGAAATCAATATTGTACCGCTACTGGACGTACTACTGGTGCTGTTACTGATCTTTATGGCGACGGCGCCAATCATCACCCAGAGCGTTGAGGTCGATCTACCGGACGCTACAGAGTCGCAGGCGGTGAGCAGTAATGATAATCCGCCGGTCATTATTGAAGTATCCGGTGTCGGTCAGTACACCGTGGTGGTTGAGAAGGAGCGCCTGGAACATTTACCACCAGAACAGGTGGTGGCGGAAGTATCCAGCCGTTTCAAGGCTAATCCGAAAACGGTCTTTCTGATCGGTGGCGCAAAAGATGTGCCTTACGATGAAATAATTAAAGCGCTGAACTTGTTACACAGTGCGGGTGTGAAATCGGTTGGTTTAATGACGCAGCCTATTTAAGCATCTGCGTTTTCCTTGCTTGAAAGAGAGCGGGTAACAGGCGAACAGTTTTTGGGAACCGAGAGTGTCAAAGGCAACCGAACAAAACGACAAGCTCAAACGGGCGATAATTATTTCAGCAGTGCTGCATATCATCTTATTTGCGGCACTGATCTGGAGTTCGTTCGATGAGAATATGGAAGCTTCAGCCGGTGGCGGCGGTGGTTCATCCATCGACGCGGTAATGGTTGATTCAGGTGCAGTCGTTGAGCAGTACAAACGCATGCAAAACCAGGAATCAAGCGCGAAGCGTTCTGAAGAGCAGCTCAAGATTAAGGAGCGGCAGGTCGCTGAAGAACTGCGTGAAAAACAAGCTGCGGAACAGGAACGCCTGAAGCAACTTGAGAAAGAGCGGTTAGCCGCTCAGGAGCAAAAGAAACAGGCTGAAGAAGCTGCCAAACAGGCCGAGTTGAAGCAGAAGCAAGCGGAAGAAGCAGCAGCGAAAGCTGCGGCAGATGCTAAAGCGAAGGCCGAAGCGGATGCCAAAGCAGCCGCAGAAGCTGCGAAGAAAGCGGCTGCGGATGCGAAGAAAAAAGCAGAAGCAGAAGCCGCCAAAGCTGCAGCTGAAGCGCAGAAAAAAGCCGAGGCTGAAGCCGCTAAAGCTGCTGCTGCGCTGAAGAAGAAAGCAGAAGCGGCGGAAGCCGCAGCAGCTGAGGCAAGAAAGAAAGCTGCAGCAGAAAAGGCCGCAGCTGAGAAGAAAGCGGCGGCAGAAAAGGCGGCAGCTGAGAAGAAAGCAGCGGCAGAGAAGGCGGCAGCTGAGAAGAAAGCGGCGGCAGAAAAGGCCGCCGCAGAGAAAAAAGCTGCTGCTGAAAAAGCCGCTGCAGCAAAAGCTGCCGCGGAGGCGGATGATCTTTTCGGTGAGCTAAGCTCCGGTAAGAATGCACCGAAAACCGGTGGTGGGGCGAAAGGCAGCAATGTTTCCTCTACCGGGAGTGGTAATACTAAAAGTAGCGCATCAGGCGCTGAGATTAATGACTACAAGAACCAGATTGCTACGGCTATAGCCAGCAGGCTCAACGACAAGTCATTGTATGTCGGGAAAACGTGCAGATTGCATATCAAACTGACTACAGATGGCACTGTACTTAGCGTTGAGTCAGAAGGTGGTGATGAAGCATTATGCCGGGCCGCGCTTGTTGCTGTTAATCAAGCAAAATTGCCTAAGCCACCGAGCCAGGCTGTATATGAGGTATTCAAAGATGCTTCTCTGAACTTTAAGCCGTAAGCAGAGCTATAGCAGTAACAATGGTTTGTTCTGATAGTTTTGTGTATTTGAGTTTGTTAACCTTCTGCTAAATTATCCTGAGCTATCTGTTCGGATAAGGGAGATACGATGAAGCAGGCATTACGATTAGCTTTTAGTTTTTTAATACTATGGACTGCTGCAGTGCATGCGACAGTCAGTATCGATATTACTGACTGGAATGACTCTGCGCGCCCTATTGGCGTAGTTCCTTTCCAGTGGGCAGGACCTGGTGCGGCACCTGAAGATATTGGCGGCATCGTTGCTGCAGACCTGCGTAACAGTGGTAAATTTAACCCGTTAGACCGCGCTCGTCTGCCACAGCAGCCGGGTAGTGCGCAGGAAGTGCAACCTGCTGCATGGTCTGCTCTGGGCATCGATGCCGTGGTTGTGGGACAGGTCACTCCGAATCCCGATGGTTCTTACAATGTCGCTTATCAGTTGGTTGACACTGGCGGCGCTCCGGGTACAGTACTTGCTCAGAATTCATACAAAGTTAACAAACAATGGCTGCGCTATGCTGGCCATACCGCCAGTGATGAAGTGTTTGAAAAACTAACCGGCATTAAAGGTGCGTTCCGTACCCGTATCGCCTACGTTGTTCAGACCAACGGCGGTCAGTTCCCGTATGAACTGCGCGTATCTGATTACGACGGCTACAACCAGTTTGTGGTTCACCGTTCTCCACAGCCGCTGATGTCTCCGGCATGGTCACCGGATGGTTCTAAACTGGCATATGTCACTTTTGAAAGTGGTCGTTCCGCGCTGGTTATCCAGACGCTGGCGAATGGTGCAGTACGTCAGGTCGCTTCTTTCCCGCGTCACAACGGTGCGCCTGCATTCTCACCAGACGGTAGCAAACTGGCGTTCGCTCTGTCGAAAACGGGTAGCCTGAACCTGTATGTTATGGATTTGGCTTCCGGTCAGATTCGTCAGGTAACGGATGGTCGTAGCAATAATACCGAACCAACCTGGTTCCCGGACAGCCAGAACCTGGCCTTTACTTCTGACCAGGCCGGTCGTCCGCAGGTTTATAAAGTGAATATCAACGGCGGTGCGCCTCAACGTATTACCTGGGAAGGTTCACAAAACCAGGATGCGGATGTCAGCAGCGACGGTAAATTTATGGTAATGGTTAGCTCCAATGGTGGGCAACAGCACATTGCCAAACAAGATCTGGTAACGGGAGGCGTACAAGTTCTGTCGTCCACGTTCCTGGATGAAACGCCAAGTCTGGCACCTAACGGCACTATGGTAATCTACAGCTCTTCTCAGGGGATGGGATCCGTGCTGAATTTGGTTTCTACAGATGGGCGTTTCAAAGCGCGTCTTCCGGCAACTGATGGACAGGTCAAATTCCCTGCCTGGTCGCCGTATCTGTGATAATAATTAATTGAATAGTAAAGGAATCATTGAAATGCAACTGAACAAAGTGCTGAAAGGGCTGATGATTGCTCTGCCTGTTATGGCAATTGCGGCATGTTCTTCCAACAAGAACGCCAGCAATGACGGTAGCGAAGGCATGCTGGGTGCCGGCACTGGTATGGATGCGAACGGCGGCAACGGCAATGGCAACATGTCTTCCGAAGAGCAGGCTCGTCTGCAAATGCAACAGCTGCAGCAGAACAACATCGTTTACTTCGATCTGGACAAATACGATATCCGTTCTGATTTCGCTCAAATGCTGGATGCACACGCAAACTTCCTGCGTAGCAACCCGTCTTACAAAGTCACCGTAGAAGGTCACGCGGACGAACGTGGTACTCCTGAGTACAACATCTCCCTGGGTGAGCGTCGTGCGAACGCTGTTAAGATGTATCTGCAGGGTAAAGGCGTTTCTGCTGACCAGATCTCCATCGTTTCTTACGGTAAAGAAAAACCTGCAGTACTGGGTCATGACGAAGCGGCGTATGCCAAAAACCGTCGTGCGGTACTGGTTTACTAAGAGAATTGCATGAGCAGTAACTTCAGACATCACCTGTTGAGTCTGTCGTTACTGGTTGGCATAGCGGCCCCCTGGGCCGCTTTTGCTCAGGCGCCAATCAGTAGTGTCGGCTCAGGCTCGGTCGAAGACCGCGTCACTCAACTTGAGCGTATTTCTAATGCTCACAGCCAGCTTTTAACTCAACTCCAGCAGCAACTCTCCGATAATCAGTCCGATATTGATTCCCTGCGGGGGCAAATTCAGGAAAATCAGTATCAACTGAATCAGGTTGTAGAGCGGCAGAAACAGATTCTGTTACAGATGGATAGCCTCAGCAGCGGTGGTAGTTCGACGCAGTCTACGGGCGGCGCTCAAAGCGGAGCGACTGCAACAACGACGCCAACGGCTGATGCAGGAACTGCGAACGCTGGCGCGGCAGTGAAAAGCGGCGATCCAAACACTGATTATAATGCGGCTATTGCGCTGGTGCAGGATAAATCTCGCCAGGATGATGCGATGGTGGCATTTCAGAATTTTATCAAAAATTATCCTGACTCAACTTACCTGCCAAATGCCAATTATTGGCTGGGACAGTTAAACTACAACAAGGGTAAGAAAGATGATGCTGCATACTATTTTGCTTCGGTGGTGAAAAATTATCCGAAGTCACCGAAGGCTGCTGATGCGATGTTTAAAGTTGGCGTCATCATGCAGGACAAAGGTGATACAGCAAAAGCGAAAGCCGTGTATCAGCAGGTTATCAGTAAATACCCTGGTACTGATGGCGCAAAACAGGCGCAAAAACGTCTGAACGCCATGTAATGCATAACCCGCGACCAGAAGTCGTGTTATTTCTGGTCGTGTCGTGTGAATCATAAGCAGTTGAGTGATCTGCATCGAAATTTTTGTTGCGCTCAAGTCTGAAATCAGTAATATATGCCGCCGTTGCCACGGGATATCAAACAAACCGAAAGCAACGCTAAAGTGGGTCGTTAGCTCAGTTGGTAGAGCAGTTGACTTTTAATCAATTGGTCGCAGGTTCGAATCCTGCACGACCCACCAATCGTAAAGATTG
>OLIF01000033.1_pt1 | contig 153107 bp, 118 predicted proteins | sample 1609681 | NCBI WGS metagenome assembly OLIF01 (sample SAMEA4350143, study PRJEB24818) | metagenome | biome: human; feature: gut; material: faeces | place: Denmark | collected 2013-09 | reverse complement strand
CTTTAGGATGTTCAAGTTGTGTAGATTTCTGTATTTTTTATAATTCTTCTTACCCCTGAGCATGATATTTTGTTTTTTTTTTTTTTTCAATCAAAAAGAGGCATACAAGCTAGGATTCTGTCTCGTGGGTTGGGAGATATATATAAAAAACAGGTTGCAATGAAAGCCAGAGGGGGATATGGGAAAGGGATTCTCAGGGGGCACCCGGATAAATGTGTAACTGGGTCAGCAGTTAAATATCATTGATAATCAGAAGAGTATATTTACCTGAATTTTATTCTTGATGTAAAGCCATTTACCCGGGCATGTAAAAGCATTTACCTCAGCATGTAAAGCCATTTACCTCGGCATGTAAAAGCGTTTACCCCGGTTGGTAAATGGAACCCGCATTCAAGGTTACGGGGGTACGCGCGTAAAGGCAGCGTCAAGGCAACGCATTCTTCGGACAGACCATGCTTGAGGGAAAGCGCCGGTGAAAGGAAAGGAGGAGGACAAGGTAAAGGGTAAGCGCCGTCTATTCAGGAAGGCGGGAGAAAGGGAATAGCGGACAGGGAATGGGGCGGACGGGGGCAAAGAATATCCCAAGCGGCAAATAACAAAGGACTTCCGGAAAAAAGCAGAGCATTTTCAAACAAACAAGCGAGGGAATGAAAATGCTTTTTAAAGGGAAAACTGACAAGAAACAGAAAGTATAATTCTGAATACGAGGGAATTATGGAAGTTTTTCAAGCGATGGCAGAGGGTGGAAGATGGAAGATGAAGGTGGAAGATAAATGACCTAAAAACGCGATCTTCCACCGTATTAACTAAATGATAATCAGATAAAAAGATGGAAAAAGGTGGAAGATGGAAGATAGAAGTGCATTTTGCGAATGAGAGGACGGAAAAGGCACTGTCCACGATTTTACCCCTATTCAACCGTGTTCCAATAAAAAAGAGCATTTTCCGAAAAAACATATTAAAGAAAGATGCTTCACAATAGCAAAATAAAAAATAAACCTGCTCTCCTACATTGCAAACTATTTAGTTATATTTGCAATCTAAACATATCTTATACTATAGACAAAAGAAATAAGTCCGCTAAAAAGAATGCAGCCTAATCATCTACTGGAAACACAGAAAAGCTTTTCAGACATATATTCTATATATTATGTAAGAATGCTCCGCTTCTCACAAACCTATGTCATTGCAGAAGAGGATGCAGAAAACATAGTGCAGGATACCTTTCTTTATCTGTGGGAACATCTGGACCTACTGAAAGACATAGAACATCTGGATGCCTTTCTTTTCACACTGATCAAAAACAGATGTTTAAACTTTCTGAAACACCAGTCGTATATTCAGGCTAAAACCTGTTCACTGAAAGCAGACGAAGAGTTGGAATATCAACTGAACCTATATGCTTTGGAACAGTTCGACGAAGCTGTCTCCTCCATTCCGGAAGTAGAAAATCTATTAAGCCAGACAATGCAAAAGTTGCCTGAACGTTGCAGAGAAATTTTTCTCCTCAGCCGGATAGAAGGATTAAAATATAAAGAGATAGCCGAGCGTCTGAACATATCCATCAATACTGTTGAAAATCAAATATCTATCGCATTACGTAAACTCAGATCAGAACTTAAAGACTATCTTCCCTTACTTGTTTTTATTATTTAGAAGATTTTTTTATATTTCCTTTGGTGGCAAATGCATCCCCGATTGTCTTTACTGTAAAACCACTCAAGGAACCATGAATGATGAACTAAAAAAATACTTCACAGGTGCCATGTCAGCCACCGAAAAAGCGGATTTTTTGAATAGACTCCGGAATAATCCGGAAGCTAAAAAAGAATTTGCACGCATGAAAGCTGTATGGGCCATCTCCGGACTCACATCACAGGAAGGAGACCGGGAAAAGACCGCAACAGGTATAGCTGAATTCGACAAACGACTGAAACGACGTTCTATACGCCGCTTCCGTATCGGGCTTCTAAAGTATGCAGCCGCAATCTGTCTGCTGGTCACCACTACCTGGTTCATTAGCAACAGATATGCACAGATCGGACAAAAAGACTTATATACAGAAATCAATGTCCCTAAAGGGCAGCGAGTCAACATGACTCTTCCGGACGGTACTTCCGTATGGCTAAGCCCTCAGAGTAAAATCAAAATCCCCAATGCATTCAACCGGAAGAGCCGTACGGTAGAGCTAAATGGCGAAGGGTATTTTGAGGTGACCAAAAATGCCAAAAAACCTTTTATCGTAAAAACGCAACGGTTCAACATACAAGTATTGGGTACCCGATTCAACGTGTTCGCCTATGCCGGAAAAGAGAATAAGTTTGAGACCTGCCTCGTAGAAGGCCGTGTGTTGGTCTATAACAAAAACAACAGGAACGAGAAGGTATACCTGAATCCTCACGAGAAAGTATCGTTGGTAAACAACCGCATGATAGTGTCGACCTCTAACTTCGATAATGAAGAATACCTGAAAAGCGGCATCTTTAGTTTCCGTTCAAAACCCTTCGGAGAGATTCTGAATTACCTGACCCTGTGGTACAACGTACAGTTCAAATTCACCGGAGATGTGAAGCTGGATGAACGAATCTCCGGTAAAATCCGGCAAAGCGAGGATGTGGACAATATCCTGATAGCCCTGCAAGGAGTATACCACTTCAAATTCAAAAAAACAGATGACGAACATTATGAGATTTATTAAATACCAATGTCTAACCTTTAAAAACAAATCAGCACTATGACTTAAATATTTTTCACCCCAACAATGGATAGTGTGACAAAAAAGGGTGAGCGCTACCAACACTCACCCCCGAAAGAGTCAATACTATCTTTTATCCATCTCGAAATAGACCTATAGTATTAATCTTTAAACGTACGACAAAGTTATGAAAAAAAACTTGTTGCAGAAATGGTATGTCCATCAACAACTTGAATTAACACATATTATACGAATTATGAAACTGTCCGTGTTCTTTATATTCGTTTTTCTCTTTCAGCTCCAGGCTGGCAACGTAAAATCGCAGGAGGCTCGTGTAACTCTCTCCAAGAGTAGTCTGACTTTCGGTGAGTTAATGCGTGAAATCGAGAAACAGACTAATTATCTGTTCATGTATCGTGATGCCGAAATTGACCTTTCACAGGAAGTCGAGGTAAAAAACACCCATGCCACTGTGACGGAAATCCTGAAAACGGCACTCAGAAACAAAAAACTGACGTATAAGTTCTCCAATAACTACATTTCTCTGTATGTAGACAAAGAAAAAGCGTCCGAAACGACAATCACCCAGCAAGAGCGCAGAATCAAAATCAAAGGTGTGGTGATCGATCAGATCGGTGACCCGATTATCGGAGCCAACATTTCGCTGAAAGGGCAACCGGGAACAGGAGATATTACAAACATTGAAGGAAACTTCACGCTGGAAGTGCCAGAGAAATCAGTATTAGTGATTTCATACATCGGCTACCTGACTCAGGAAATACCGGTGAATGGCAAATCGTCTTTCAATATCCAAATGAAAGAAGACACTAAAACCCTGGACGAAGTAGTGGTAGTAGGCTATGGCTCACAGAAAAAACAGACTGTGACTGCTTCAGCCTCTACGCTAAAGGTATCTTCGCTCAAGAATGTACCTACTGCCAATCTGGCCTCCTCACTCGGAGGACGTGTCAGCGGGGTGTTGATCCAGCAAACCGGCGGTGAAGCCGGATACGATGACCCGACCATCATTATCCGTGGTTCCAGCTCACCTACCTCCTCTTCTCCCTTGATTGTAGTGGATGGTATCATCGGACGCAGTATGGCTCAACTCGACCCCAGTGAAATCGAGAGCATGACGGTATTAAAGGACGCCTCTGCCGTAGCCCCTTACGGTGCACGCGGAGCAAACGGTGTAATCCTTATCACTACAAAGCGTGGTAAAAGTGGTAAAGCACAAGTAGACTATAACTTCAAAGTAGGTTTTGGTACCCCCACCCGTATGCCTGAGATTGCCAGTTCTTATGATCATGCACGCTTCATGAATGAGGCTTGGCGCAACAAAGAAATGGATTTGGGCGAAGACCCGGGTATGTATGGCATTTATAATGAAGAGGAGTTACAGAAGTTCAGAGATGGTTCCGACCCCTACGGTTATCCTAACACGGACTGGAACAAAGAGGTATTGCTCCCTCGCGCCTGGCAACAGATGCACAGCCTGACGGCAAGCGGCGGTTCTGATAAGGTGAAATATTTTGCAGGATTCGGCTATGTGAAACAGGATGCCCTCTATGGTGACACACGTACCAATGAATCGACCTCCGGTTTCAACCGATATAACGCACGTGTGAATATAGACGCCAACATTGTGGACAAATACCTGAATCTATCGGCAGATATGGCCTATCGCCAGGAAGACAGAAACAGTATTGCCGGCAGTACTTCCGATGTATTCAATAATATGCACCGTAACCCGCAGACAGATCCGGGACGCTTTCCGGACGGCAACTTAGGTAAAGTGTCACTGGGTGTCAACCCTATCGGTCTGGCTACCGAAGGAGGTTGGGTCAAAGATCGTAAAAGTGTATTAAACACACGCTTCATGTTGGATTTCAATGTCCCGGGACTCGAAGGCCTGAATCTGAAGGGTATTTTCTCCTACGACAAAATATTCAACAGCATCAAGAGATGGACCACTCCGGTAGACTTCTATGTGTGGAACAAGATTACAGGAGAATATGACGGACACTCACCGAACCGCGAAGGTGCGGAACTGAAACAAACGTACTCTACAAGTCAGGCCATGACGTTTGAGTTCCAGGCAGCCTATAATAAAACCATTGCGCAGGATCATCAATTGGGAGCATTATTTGTATTCTCACGTTCGGAAGGAGCCGACGAAAACTTCTGGGCCTCACGTACCAAATATCGTATTTATTCCATCCAGCAACTGTTTGCCGGACCAGACAAAGACAAGGATAATAGCGGCAGTGCTTCCGAAACCGGTAAAATCGGTTCGGTATTCCGTCTGACCTACAACTATAAAGAGAAATACATGCTGGAAGCGAACGGACGCCTCGATGGTTCGGAAAAATTCCCGAAAAACAAACGTTATGGCTTCTTCCCTTCTGTATCGGCTGCCTGGCGTATATCGGCAGAACCTTTTATGGACCCCTTCTCGGGAGTGCTTAGCAATCTGAAACTAAGAACTTCATGGGGACGTGCCGGCACAGACAACATCGGACAGTTCCAATATATGTCTGCTTATGGTACAGGCGGCGATGCCGTATTCGGCGGTCAGAATCCGGAAATCGCTCCGGGATATACTGAGACCCGTTTCCCGAATCCTAACATTACATGGGAAACTTCTGAAATGTTCAATATCGGTATAGATGCCTCGTTCTTCAACGGAAAACTCAATCTGGGAGCGGATTGGTTCTATAAAAAGACAAACGACATCCTGCGTGAACGTACAGATATGCCGGCTATCTTGGGATATAAATTACCGGCTGCCAATGTAGGTAAAGTAGACAACAGAGGTATCGACCTGAACATTACGCATCGCAATCATCTGCGCGATTTCAATTATTCCGTTGCAGGTAACCTGACCTGGGCCAGAAACAAAGTGATTGACCTGCTGGAACCTGCCGGAGAGAAAAACAACCCGAGACAGCGCAGTACCGGACACTCCATGAGTCAGTACTTCGGTTACGAAGCACTGGGACTGTTCCAATCTGACGAGGAAGCCAATAACTGGCCTCAACCGCAATTCGGCAAAGCCAAGGCAGGCGACATTAAATACAAAGACCAAAACGGAGATGGCATCATCGACGCAGAAGATAAAATAGCTATCGGACGCAGCAATTATCCGGAATTGGTATACGGACTAAACCTGAATGCCGAATGGAAAGGTTTTGATGTAACCTTCTTCTTCCAGGGGGCAGCGTTGGCAGACTTTTACTACAATGGTTACCTGGCCTTCCCATACATAGAGGGACGCGGAGGAGCTTTGCTTGAACATCACATCGGTAACACCTGGACACCAGAGAATCCGAAAGCGGAATTTCCACGCCTGTATTACGGAGGCAACTCCAATAACCAGTTGTTTTCTTCTTTCTGGATGCGTAATGGTTCATACCTCCGCCTGAAGAATGTAGAAATAGGTTACGACTTCAAGAAACTGCTACTGTCCAAGGTATCCGAAATTCAAGGATTGCGTCTTTACTTCAGCGGTTCTAACCTGCTGACCTGGTCGCAAATAAAATATTTCGATCCTGAGTTGCGCTCTACTGACGGAAGTGCTTATCCTCAAATGAAAACCTTTGTGTTTGGTGCTAACATTACATTCTAAACTTAAAAATTGAAACGTGATTATGAAAAAGATAAATACAGCCCTGTTCTGCATATTTGTATTGCTCTTCTGTTCGTGCGATGTATTGAACAAAGCTCCACTGGACGAAATCGCCGACGATTCTTTCTGGTCGGACGAAACACTGGTGAAATATTACGTAAACGATCTATATAGTGAAATTTCCGTAGACGGACTGCAATTACAGGAAAACCGAAGTGACAATTCTGTCTCAGCACAACGGGATAAATATCGTGCAAGCTGGTTCAAATTCAACTATGATATGGTCAGCGCTTCCGACCCTCAGGATGACGATGTATGGGAAGATTATTACGTAAAGGTACGTAAATGCAACCGTTTTTTCGAACGAATCGGTACGTCTACCATCGAAGAAAGCGAGAAGTCAAGACTTACGGGAGAAGTTCACTTCTTGCGTGCCATGTTCTATTTCGAAATGGTAAAGCGATATGGCGGTGTCATTCTACTGGATAAAGTACTCACCATGGAGGATAACTGGGAAATTCCCCGTTCGTCCGAGAAAGAATGTTATGACTTCATTCTGGACGACCTCAAAAAGGCAACCGAAATGTTGCCGGCGTCTTATGGTTCAAGAGAAAAGGGACGTGCCACCAAAGGTGCTGCTTATGCACTGAAATCAAGAGTGGAACTGTATGACAAACGCTACGAAGACGTGATCAAGAGTTGTGCCGAAGTATACAAACTGGGATATGAACTGGTAGATGGCACTACTCCGGAAAAATACCGTTCTATCTGGTGGACTACCAACAAAGATAACAAAGAAATCATCTTCGACATCCAATACAAAAGCCCGGATGTCTACAACAACATGATGGTGTGCAACATGGTGACGTATATCAACGATAAATATGGTGATCGCGGATGGGGTGGCCTCGGCCCGACCCAAGAACTGGTTGACGCATTTGAAATGGCAGATGGCTCACCTGCCACGCAATACTCACAGGCTCCCGCCGATCAGGTATTCGACATCAATACTTGTGGCATCTATGAAGGACGTGAACCAAGATTCTATGCCAACATCGTTTTCCATGGTTCCCAGATTTTCTTCAATGCAGATAAGGGTGCTGTAACTGTAGACCGCTATCTGATGGATACTCCTGATAAAGGCGATGGTTCACTTACCGGATACAATGTTTGGAAATGGATCGATTATGATAATTATAACTATCCGTACGCAGGCGCCAGCAGTCCGGACTTCAGTACCAACTGGATCATCCTCCGTTACGCAGAGATTTATCTGAATGATGCAGAAGCGCGCCTTGAGACCGGTGATGTAGAAGGTGCCCGGAAAGCCGTCAATGTGATTCGTCAACGAGTAGGCTTACCTGCGCTTACCGAATCCGATCCGGCAAAATTGCGTGAACTGATTCGGAAAGAGCGCCGCATCGAGTTTGCTTTCGAGGAACAACGTTTCTACGACGTACGCCGCTGGAAAGTCGGTCCCGAAACCCAAACGACCCTGCATGGAGTGCGCTTTGTCTCACCGACGGAATTTAAGATAACCAAAACAGACATCCGTACCTGGAATGACCGTTTGTACCTGACACCGATTCCTCACGACGAGATTGTCCGCTCCAGCGTACTGACACAAAACCCGGGATATTAACGATTGATTTCATCACATTTTAAATATAGCATGATTATGAATAAAATAATTTCTATACTGATTTGCTGCTTTGTTGCCGGCTGCCTCTTTGTCTCGTGTGAACAACCCGACATACCGGACGTACCGAATTATGACAAAACGGAAATATTGACTTTTAAAGTGTATAACCAGGATAAAGAAGAGATCGGTACCCCTGTTATTCTTTCGGATGAAGGTATCGTCTCCATTACCGTAGAAAACGGCACTGACCTGTCCAACGTCTTTGCCACCTGCACACTCTCTTCCGGAGCCACCCTGTCTCCTTCACTCGGAGGCTATCAGGACTGGAGTGGACTGAGCAAAGAGTTTACTGTAATTTCGGCCAGTGGTAAACGTTCAAAACCATGGACCGTGACTTTCAAAACCAAATAAATTCATAATGAAATATGTAATAATATTCATCCTCTGCATCTGCTGCTCCCTGCAGATGCAGGGTAAACTTCCTGCCTCAAAAGGCGGGAAGTCTAATCTCGCCCTCTGCCTCGACGGGAAAGACAATAACGTACGGACAGGTATGGGAATTCTGGAACCTTCGTGGACCTTGGAGTCCTGGATTAAAGGTAACGACTGTAAATGGGACAGTCTTGAAGTTATCATCGGAGGAGGTGAATACAGTGAATTGAACTGGGTGGACTATCTGCCTTTGGTCGTAAAAGAAGGCAAACTTCACTCTACCCGTGCCAATCTTTCGGCACCGGAAGCATTGGATGACCAATGGCACCATGTGGCACTGGCTTGTGACGGAAAGCAGACCATACTTTATCTTGATGGGAAACAAGTGGCCAAAGCCGATACGGTAATTTCCATCCTTCCCGGTGCTATCGGAGTTCACGATGTATATTATACTTTCGGCGGATTGATTGATGAAGTACGCATTTGGCGCAAAGCTTTACCGGAACAAACGATCCGTCAATGGATGAATCGCCCCGTAGAAGCCAGTCATCCCGCTTTTAAATCCTTGTGGGGATATTATAACTTCGACGACCTGAAAGAAGAAACATCCATCAATTGGGTAGGTAAAGGACATCAGGCTTACCACATCCGCAATGGGCGCAACAAATACAATGGAAAAGCTCCGCTGGCTTATGCAGTCCCTAACGATAATACCGCATTTAAAGAGTATGACGGAAAACAACAGTTATTCAATGCCGTAGTCATCCAAAGTGAATGGGATGTTGATCAAGGAAGCAAAGACGACCAGGCACTAAAACTGAGAATAGCCGTACAAGGTTCCCGGAAACCGCTGAAACTGACAGAGTTGAAACTCGATTTCACCGGCACGACCACTCTTGCAGATATTGAGCAAATCCATATTTATTCTACCGGGAGTGAGGCACGATCCGTGCAACGCAAAGAACTGTTTGGCAACGGGCATACCCCCGAACAGTCAATGACTCTCTGCCCGGAGCAGGGAGAAGAGATCCTGTTACAACCGGGGATCAACTATTTCCTTCTTACATTCGACGTCAGAAAAGAGGCAACTCCCGGACATACATTATATGCCTCCGTACCTTCTTTCCGCCTAAACGGAAAACAGTATATTCCCGAAACAGCTACCGAAGAGGTCCGTAAACAAGTGACTTGCAACAACCAAACACATTCCAATATAGTAAAAGTGCTTCAATGGAACATCTGGCATGGAGGTATTCATCTGGGTAACGAGGGGCAGCAGCGAGTATTCGACCTGATCCGAAGCACCCATGCAGACGTGGTCATGATGCAAGAAGCATATGGCATCCAACAAATGCTGGCAGATTCATTAGGGTATCATCTCAAAACCCATTCTCTTAAAGACAACCTGGCCATGTACAGCCGCTTTCCGTTGGAACCCATAGCATGGCGGGAACCCTTCAAATCGAACCCAGCCAAAATAACCTTACCAAACGGTAAGCGGATAATGCTTGTAGACTGTTGGCTCCGTTATGCCTACCGCCCGGAATATACAAGTGGTTACGCTGAGAAAGGACTGGATCCTTCTGTCTGGGTCGCTGAAGATTCCATATTGGCACTGCCCGATATCCGCAATATCTATACAAAGGATATTGTACCGAACCAGGAAACAGACATGCCGGTCATTATCACCGGTGACTTCAACTCATGTAGCCATCTTGACTGGACAGAACGAGCCAAACCATTGCATCACGGATACGGTCCGGTGGCTTTCCCCGCTTCCCGCTATATGTTGGAAAATGGTTTCAAAGATAGTTTCCGTGAGAAGAATCCGGACGAAGTTGCATATCAGGGAGGCACTGTTGCCGCCATCTACGGGCAAATGCAAATGTCCCGTATCGATTTCATCTATTATAAAGGAGGGCTGAAAGTATTATCATCCAAAATAGTACGTACGGCTCCCGAGATAGATTATGTGTGGGCATCAGACCATACAGCGGTACTTACCGTCTTTGAGGTTGAATAAAATGATAGGCACGGATCGTGCAGATTCCACAGAATCAAGAGTATCTGTTTATCTGCCACATCCGTGCCTAAAATAGATCAATACTGTAGAGCAGGCTACAATATAATGCGTTTATAGGGTTCCTTCTGATAATCTTTAATCTTTACTTTCCGCCAATCCCAGCTGCTTCCATTGCTTGGTGAAATAACTCCGGCATCCGGATATTTATTATAAAGATCGATTGTTTTTACTTTCTTTGGCAACTTCGGGAAAACGAGTGTCAACAACACAGAACGTCCTTCACAGCCTTCTACCCACAGTAATTTATTCATTTCAATGCCATGCGCCTCTTCCAGAATCGGATATTCATCACCTGTTCTGGAATCAACAAGACACAATCCCTTACCTATGACCAACCAATGACGGTCAAAATGAATAGGTATATTCAAGACAACCAACGTCTTCTCCGGTAAAGTTTCAATTTTCTGAATTCGAGACTTTCCGTCACCCCGGCGTGAAGAAACGGCTAATTGACTTGCATTAAGAGTTACTTCTTCCAATTTATCGGAACGCAGTGGACGCCCCTCTCTATCATACTCAGCTATTCGGGCGGCAGTCGGAAGGAAATCGTCAACTTTCAGATTCTCCAACCTCCATGAACTGCCATTGGGAGGTGTCAATCCCCTTTCTTCCGGGAAACAATCGCGGATACTAATCTTTTTTACCTTTCGGTCAAGAGGAGGAAAGACCAGTGTAAACTCCAGCATTTGCTTTTCTTGTCCCACAACCCAATAAGTCTGATTTAGTTCAATTCCGCGGGTAAGTGAACGAATCTTATAAACATCTTTCGTATCTTCGTCTACTATGGACAATCCCTTTTCGAACTGTAACCAGTGCCGGTCATAATATATCGGTATGGCCAAAGTAACGCGTGTATCTTCTTTCGTCCGTTCAATAAAGCGTACATATATACTTCGTTTATACGGTGCACGTGACAATACAACCTGATCTGCAGGTAAATCGACGCCAACAGTATAATCAGCCTCTTTTCCGTGCAGAGAAGTCTGATTCGGTTTCTCCTCCGAGAGCGTATCCAGCATTTTCGATACAGGAGTTGTAACCTTAGCAAGTAGTTGACTGGATCCGGATTTAACTAAATGCGCCTCTCCCGACTGTATGTAATGAACTATCTTTGGGGAGTCCAAAAGCAGAAAACACTTTTCATCACCTACGCTATCCATCTTTTTTTCGTTAGATACGACTTCGGGAGTTTCTGCTTTCATCGAAACAGATACCATCGGCAATACAGGTTCAATCAGAACCGGCTTTTCCGTAAAAGAAAATAAAGCCAATACACCCGCACACAAAGGAAGCAACGCTATTTTGCGCACTCCGGCGAAACGTTCTTTATATTGATGTTTCATCATGATAAATCGTTTTTTAATTAATGAATTATGAAAACCATTTGCAACCTTCGGGCTGTATCCCATCAACTCTTCGAATAAGATGCTTTGATATTCAAATAATTCAATCTCACCGGAAAGCAAACAACGGTCCACTTGAAATTCATGGAGAGCCCGCAGTTCACGCTTTACCAGCCAGACAAACGGATTAAACCAACATAAGATGGATAAACCTTCAATAAATAAAGTGTCCCGATAATGATGATTACGAATATGTGCCTTTTCATGGAGCAGAACTATACGCAACACTTCTCCTTCTAACTTCCGATTGATAAAGATCATCCGGTAAAACGAGAATGGTGAAACGACTTCATTGTTACGCACGATACAAATCCCATCAGCCTCCATCGTACAACTTCCCCAACGCTTCAAACGCCAGATACGTGCCATTTCTACCAATAAATGCATCAAAAGGACAAATACTCCCAATCCATATACGATCCAGACTATTTGCCAGTAATCCCACGAAGCATAAAAAGGCTCTTCCGCTATTTCTTCTTCCACTCGGGGTACAATTGCTTCACTAACCTCCGCCTGCACTGCTGCGAGCGTATCCGGTTGTATCCCATCATTTTCTACTTGTACCAATGAAGTCTTATCCATTTGTGTTTCTTGCTTTACAACCACCCGTTCCATCTTTATCGGCCGCACCACCTCCACCGGATAAACCGGGATGCGTACCACCGATACAGCTCCGGCCAGCAGTACCGAAAAAAGCAAATAATTCCGGCACTGGTTAAACGGGGCTTTTCGATCGAACAACAAGTAATAGCACAGCCATAACACAAATGAAGCTCCTATGAAACGAAGAATAGCCCATTCGCTACAATCAATATCGATCATACCTTATTCCTTTTTGTTTTCCTTCAACATTTCAATCAGTTCGTCGATCTCCTGTACCGACATCTTTTCTTTTTTGGTAAAGAACGAAACCATCGCCTTCACCGAACCACTGAAAAAGTTATCTACGACCCGGTTCATAAAACGATTCGTATAGCTCTCTTTTGAAACCAACGGATAATACTGATAATTCTTTCCGAAACTACGATAAGCTACAAAGCCTTTGTTTTGCAATACACGTAGTACGGTAGAAACTGTATTATACGCCGGACGCGGCTCTTCCAAATCCTGTAAGATTTCATTCACAAAAGCATTTTCTTTCCGCCAAAGCACCTGCATGATCTGGAGTTCTGCTTTTGTCAATTCTTTCTGTTCACTCATACCAAGTAATTTTAGATTATACTTCTATTCATCAAGTATTTGGGATACAACCTGAATGGAATGGCACAAATATATAACTATAAATATAGACACAAAACTATATTTATAGTATTTCACATTAAAAAGCAAGTATTTAACAATAAATAGATCATTTTATCCACATAATAAGAAAAGGCCACCTTTAAACAAAGGTGACCTCTCCATTTTAATCGAGCATAAAAGGCAATTACCCCATCATTTCTTCGGCAGCTCCTTCAACAAGCAATCTACCGCAGCTTTCAATTGTGCATCTTCTCCCTTCAACGAAGCAGAAGGTTCATTATAAATCAGCACATCCGGTTCGAGTGTCTGATTTTCCAGATAGTTACCCTGCATGTCCATGCAGCCTACCTGCGGAATACCAAATACAAGACTCGGATCAATCTGGCGTTCCCACCATACAGCTGTCATAGTTCCGGCTACAGGAGTACCTACCAGTTTACCGATACCTAATGTCTTATATACATAAGGAGTACCATGCGCATTACTGTAATTGTCTTCACAAACAAGCATACATGAAGGCTTCAGCCACTTATTGAACGGATCGCTACCTATATATTGTCCGCGAGGAACAAAACGCTGATATTCTTTGCCACTAAGGAGAGTCACCACATCGTCGTGCAACCAACCACCACCATTGTGGCGAACGTCTACAACTACGGCTTCTTTGTTACGGTAGCGCCCCAACAGTTCGGAGTACATCTTACGGAAACTCTGACTATCCATGCCCTTGATATGTACATATCCCAAACGACCGCCTGATAACTCTTCTACTTTCTTGCGGTTGCGCTCTACCCATCGTTTATACAGCAATTCGCGCTGCGCACCGTAACTGATCGCCTTCACTGTCTCTTCAAAATGCTTCTTTGTAGCAGGATCGTAAACAGAAAGCAGCACTTTACGCCCTACTTTTCCTTCAAATAACGGGAAATAATCTTCTCCTTTTTTGATTGGAGTACCATCTACTTTTTCAATGATACAACCCGGCTTTACATCTGTTTTCTTCAAAGTGAAAGGACTCTGCTCTATGATTTCCTTTATTTTCAACCCGTCACCGGTATAAGTATCGTCATAAAATACTCCCAATGAAGCTGTAGGTAACGCCCCTCCTACACCAGAGTACCGAGCTCCGGTATGTGAAGCATTCAACTCTCCGAGCATCTCGCTCAGCAGTTCGGCAAAGTCATAATTATTGTTGATATGTGGCAGGAACTTTTCATAAGTCTTCTTATACAAAGGCCAGTCTACTCCCTGCAAATCCTTCACATAGAACTTATCGTCTACCTGCTGCCAAACATGATCAAAAATGTAAGCACGTTCACCACCCGGCTGATAGTCGAAGAAAGATTCAAATGCAATAGGCGTTGTCTTACTACCGGCTATTTCAATTTTCTTCATACCTCCACCGGTACACATAAAGATATTCTCACCTTTCTTATCGGGCAACAGCGAACCACCTCCGACACCTTTCAACAGAATCTTTGTTGAATTCTCTTTCAAATCGTGTTCCCACAAATCATAACCGCTTTCAAACGCTGCCAGATAATAGAGCTTATCACCTTTCGGAGTCAAAACAGCATCACCCATGAAAGAAGAGTTGACAGTCAGACGCACAATACGATCGAATCGATTATCAAGATCGAATTTCAGTGGCTTCACTTCCTCCTTCTTTTCTGCCTCTCCATCTTTCTTACCTTTGGCGTCTTTTTTCTTATCACCTTTTTTATCTTCTTTCTTTTTCTTCTCAGCTTTTTCTTTCTCAGCCTTTTCCGCTTTCTCGGCTTCTTCAAGCAAAGCAAGGTCTTCCTTATTCATGCGGAAACGATCGTAAGCATCTACATCAAAAAACATGATGTAAGCGTCATACTGAGCACCCCAGCTGCCATGACTACGGTATCCGGCACGGTCACTGAACCAGACCATTGCTTTGCCACCCAGAACCCATTTCGCATTTCCGTCTGAGTAACCGCTTTCGGTCAGATTATGCATTTCTCCCTTACCATCGGCGTTCAGCAACACAATATCTTTATTGTTCCAGCCACCGATACCAATAAATTCGGAAAGAATCCATTTACTATCCGGACTCCACTCAAACCACTGGTCACCATCACTGTACGAATACTGATATTGGGCATCCATTACCGTACGTACCTTCTTAGTTTTGAGATTGATGACGCGAATTGCCGTACGGTTTTCAAGGAAAGCAACTTCTTTTCCGTCCGGGCTATACTTCGGATTGAACGAAGCTATATCCGAATTGGTCAGACGTTCTTCTTTTAACTCTGTAGCATACGTGAACTGTTTCTCATCTTTCCGCACGATACTTGAAGTATAGAGCTGCCAGAGTCCTCCACGTTCCGAAGCATACACCAAGCTACGCCCGTCGGGTGCAAAATCGATTCCACGTTCCTGACAAGGAGTGTTCGTTATCTGTTTTGTCGTTTTATATTCTACCGAAGTCACATACACATCTCCTCTCAAAATGAAAGCAACCTCTTTACCATCAGGAGATACAGCCATTTCAGTAGCCCCACTGGTCTTTATCTGGCGAATCAAATCTTTATCATTTCTGTCTGACAGAATTTTCACAGATACTTTCTGCGACTTACCACCGGGAGTCAACGTATAAATCTCACCATCAAAACCATAACAAAGATTACCATTGGAAGCCATACTGAGGAAACGTACCGGATGCTGCGTGTGATGCGTCACCTGCTTGGATGCATTCGATCCCGGAATACGCTGGTAGATATTGAACGAACCATTCTCTTCACTCAAATAGTAGAACGACTTTCCGTCCGGTGCCCATACCGGTTCACGGTCTTCACCGATGAAAGTGGTTTGTTTTTCATAGCGTGGAGTCTGTCCAGGCTGAAGCATCCATATATCACGGGCAATCGGTGACTTCTGGTGCTTACGCCAGTAATCCTCATATCCTTTTTTATCTTGATAAAGAATAGCCCCTTCCTTATTAATGGAGATGCACTCCATCGGCATAGATGAAAACATCACAGGACGTCCTCCCGTAACCGGAATCTGATATATCTGCTGGAATTGTCCATTCGAAGGAAAACCGGCATCTTCGGCAGAAGGCATGATGTCGGCAGTAAATAAGAGCTGTCCCGCATCACTGAAAGCTACCGGAGTTTCACTGCCCGAGAAAGTGGTCAGGCGGCGAGGCTCGCCTCCTTCTTTCGACACAATGAATACATCCAGACTTCCCATACGGTCGGACGCAAATGCAATCTGTTTACTATCGGGACTCCAAATCGGGGTTGTATCAAAAGCCGGATTGGTAGTGATCTGTGTAGCTTTGCCACCGGACACCGGTACTGTGAAAATATCACCTTTATAGGTGAAAGCAATGGTAGTTCCATCGGGAGAGATAGCACAATGACGCATCCACAACGGACCCTCTTGTGCCCAAAGTGCTCCGGCAAACAAAAGAGCCGCAGCACTCATGAAGAGTTTTCTCATAATGTATTATTTAAGTATATTAAAAAGCAAACCTCACAGCCCTTTTGAAAAGAGTTGTGAGGTCCGCATATTCTATTTTCAGATTAAGAATCCGGCATTCAAATTAGAGAGCACCAACTTCTTTCAGAGCTGCGTTAGTTCCATGAACAGCCTTTGCGCTTGCCGCAAATTTTGCTTTTTCGTCAGCAGTCAATTCCAGTTCAACGATTTTCTCGATACCGTTCTTACCCAGGATTACAGGAACACCGATACAAAGATCAGATTCACCGTATTCACCTTCAAGCATTACTGAGCAAGGAATCATCTTCTTCTGGTTGTGGATGATAGATTCTACGACATAAGCTCCTGCCGCACCCGGTGCATACCATGCAGAAGTGCCCAGCAACTTAGTCAGAGTAGCACCACCTACCATAGTAGAAGCAACTACTTCGTTCAGCTTTTCTTCGCTCAGCAGTGTGCTGACCGGCTGTCCTTTGTAAGTGGCCAGACGAGCCAACGGAATCATAGTAGTGTCACCATGACCACCGATCACCATACCTTCTACTTCGTTTGCATTGCAACCCAAAGCCTGAGACAAGAAATATTTAAAACGTGAGCTATCCAAAGCACCGCCCATACCGATAACACGGTTTTTCGGCAATCCGAGTGATTTCAATGCCAGATAAGTCATTGTATCCATCGGGTTAGAGATAACTACGATAATAGCATTCGGAGAGTATTTCAAAAGATTTTCTGCTACTGATTTCACGATACCGGCATTTACCCCGATCAGTTCTTCACGAGTCATGCCCGGTTTACGAGGAATACCAGAAGTGATCACAACCACGTCAGAGTTAGCAGTCTGAGCATAATCATTTGTGCAACCAACGATTGTTGTGTCGAAACCCAACAACTGAGCAGTCTGCATCATATCCATTGCTTTACCTTCTGAAACGCCTTCTTTTACGTCCAGCATTACTACTTCGTCTGCCACTTCATTGAAGGCCAGTACATTTGCACATGTAGCACCTACGTTACCTGCGCCTACTACGGTTACTTTTGACATAATACTTATATTTTAATAAAGTTGATAATTAGTTCGTATCGTTTTCGTGACGGCAAAAGTACAACGATAATCGAAATTAAAGAAATTTTTCCATAATAATTTTAGTTAAAGAAAAGTGAATAGACTGTGTTACTCTGTATTGAAATGATTACTTTTGCAGCGTTTTATCATTCAACCTTATAGAATATGAATAAAAAGAATCTGCTGATCATTGCCGTATCTGTTTTGGTGCTCGCGCTCATCGGTCTTACTTATCTGTTATTCTCCGAAAAACAGACTAACCGTGAACTGGTTCAGGAATTCCAATTGGACAAAGAAGATCTTGAAAATGAGTACACTCGCTTTGCACAGCAATATGACGAACTGAAACTGACTGTATCGAACGACTCTTTGGCAGACTTGCTGGCTCAGGAGCAGGTCAAGACGCAACGCCTGCTTGAAGAACTCCGTACGGTAAAGAGCAGTAACGCCACAGAGATAAGACGCCTGAAAAAAGAATTGGCAACACTGAGAAAAGTAATGATCGGTTACATCAATCAGATTGACTCGCTGAATAAACTGACCGCCCAGCAAAAACAAGTGATAGCAGAAGTAACGCAGAAATACAATGCGGCTTCACGCCAGATCAATAATTTGTCTGAAGAAAAGAAGAACCTTAATCAAAAAGTTACATTAGCTGCTCAGTTGGATGCAACCAATATCTGGATTGAACCTCGCAACAAACGTGGCAAAAAAGCTAAAAAAGTAAAGGATATCGTAAAACTGGCCATCGGTTTTACGATTGTCAAAAATATCACTGCCGAAACCGGAGAACGGACACTCTACATCCGGATAACGAAACCGGATAACGATGTATTGACCAAAAGCCCGTCAAACACTTTCCCTTATGAAAACCGTACGTTAGGCTACTCTATCAAAAAGTACATCGAATACAATGGGGAAGAACAAACTATTAACGTATTCTGGGATGTGGAAGAGTTTCTGTATGCCGGCGACTATCGGGTAGACATCTTTGCTGACGGAACGATGATTGGATCGCAGAAGTTCACATTGGACTAAAACTTTAAAACCATATACTTTAAAAGAGGATGCGCCAGAATGGTTACTAAGTAACCGGCTTCTGACACATCCTCTTTTTTATTACTTCAATTCTATCTTATTGAATGTTTTCCATTTCAATAACTCATGATAGTGGTGATACGATTATTTTGTTCCCTTCCACTATGAATCTCGCAATTTGCAAATCATTCAAAACATTTAATATTTCCCCGACAGGAAGATGACGACTGGCAGAAAAATAAATCCGTTCCTCCAGCAAAGAATGGGAACGGAAAACAATATTTGTGTTATACCATGCCCCAATTTCCTGCATAACATATCTCAGAGTGACATTATCAAAGATAAATAGACCTTCTGTCCAACTCTTTTGCATACAGATATCAGCCTGAGAAATACAGATATCACCTACTCTATCCAGATAAACCTGTTCACCCGGCTTTATCTTACAGACTTGTGTGCTGGCTTTATCACTGACTTGCACCGAACCTTCATACAGGACAACTTTAGAAGTAGTACCACATCCATAAGAATCAACATCAAATACCGTACCCAATACACGCGTCTGTAAACTCCCGGTCTCTACAATAAAGGGATGTAGAGCATCTCTTTGAACATTAAATCTCGCAGCACCTTCCAACATTACCTGCCGAAGATCACCGGTAAACACTTTCGGGTATTCCAGGCGGCTATTGGCGTTCAACAGCACTTCAGTACTGTCGGGCAAATAAATGGTAACAGTGGTAGCGGGTGGTGTTCTGACTGCAATGATCCCTTTAGCCTCTGTCATCATCAATTTATCAGGCGAATTTACAGAAGCAAACACTTCGACTTCTTGTGATAAAAAGTTTTCCCGGGACAAACCCAAAAACAAAAGTAATGCCACGGAAGCAACTGCTGCAAAGCCGAATAACAAAGTTCGGACTCTCTTCTGCCGTCGGCGAGAGGCAAATGCCTGCCAAGCGATTTCTGTCTCTTCGACAGAAGGCAGGTCACCAAGAGCCTCTCCGAAAAGATTTTCGAGCCTACGGGGGGCTACATCGTTTTTATTATCCTCTCTCTGTTCCATTTGTTTCCTCCTTTCCGTTCATTTCATTACGTAAAATCCGTAAAGCTTTCGATATATGTTTCTTCACCGTATCCGGACTTATTTCCAACCGTTCTGCCACTTGCCTATAGGTCAGTTTCTCCCAATAACAAAGTCTCAAAATGGTACGCGTCGGTTCGGGCAGGCTGCAAGCAATAGTTTCCGCTTGCCGTAACTGTGCCTCATGCTGTCGATATCCGGTATTCACATCCATCCGCGTAACCTCACGTAAAGTATCCAAATGCTGTTGTTCCACGCGCAGGTGCTTTAACCGATTCAGGCACGTATTACGTGTAGCTGTATAGAAATAAGCATTCTGCGTTTCTGCTTCCAGTCTATCAAAACATTTCCAAGCCTCTTCCATCACTTCGCCAACAATGTCCTTCGCTTCTTCCCGATCGCCCATTAACTGAATGGCATAACGCACCAGACGGGGATATATCTCCACAAACAATTGCCTGAAGCGTTCTTCCCGTGAAACATGTCCACGAAACCGGAATATCGTTAATTTTGCCATAAGCCGACAAAATTAGCAATAATTCTTTTATCAGGCAGATTAAAGGCGCTGCTTTTCACTCTGTCCCGCACCGGTACCTTTATACTTACTCTTAGTTGCATTAAATTTATAAGATATCTGAATACCCAAACGTTGATTATCATTATATGAACGGGTCAGTATATGACTTCTGACTCCATATCCATCCATATAATGATAACGGGTATGAAAAATATCATCGGCTGTAAGTGTTATCATCAGAGCATCTTCCAGAAATGATTTCGACAGACGGGCATTTACCGTACCCTCTCTGTGGCTCAAAGAATAACTTTGTTTGGCTGCTGTCGAAATATTCCCGTTCACATTCAAAAACCAACCATCAGGAAAAGTAAAACTATTGTCAAGCTCAAAATAAAACTGAGGTTCGTTCCAATGCTGGGTTATCCCCAAAGAACGAACATCGGCATCGTAAAAATACATGCCTCCATTCAATTGCGGTTGCCAACACCCAATTTTAGGAGAAACATTAAAATTCATTCCATAAGTATCTGTAGTAGGTATGGAGGCCATGGTAAACAACAACACCCCCGGATGGGTTTCATCATTATAAGGTTTGAGGAACCTCGTATATAAATCCAATGTTCTATCAAAAAAGAGATTTGCAAACGCCCATCTCGATCCGGCATCCAATATAAAGACATGGTGTTTTTGTGGAACCAGTAAGGGATCTCCACTACGATACATATATTTACTTGAATATGTAATTGAGCTTGAAAGCATGTGATAGTCGGGATTATTCCTTATTAAGCGATAAGAAAGGGATGCGTGCCAGCCTTTATCCTCATATCCTACTAAAGCGACAGGAACTATATCATTATACACCGGACTTTGTTCATCTTGATGAACCCCATATTCATAATAATCCGTTTTTTGATGTTCATAACGCAGCCCCACATCAAAATTGAATTTATCCAAGTGCAGCGAATAATCGGCAAACACTGAATAAATAGACTGTTTGATATGATCATCGGCGTTGTCAGAAAAACCACTTTGAACAAATATGTCGTGTCTGTTCGTAAACGTTTCCTCCGTACCCAACGACAATGTCCCTTTTCTGAAAGAGCGTTTTACAACCATACGCATAGCATACAAATAGTTTCGGACTTCATTTTCTGATTGGGCAGCTTTATCATCGTTGTTGAGAACTTCATTTGTGGAATTGTTCTTTCCCAATAAATAATCAGCATTGAAATCCACATTCCATTGACCGAACGCTCCATTATAGTATCCATTCACCGAATGAGTCCAGGTAGGATAAGTATGTGCATACTGCGAAGAAGATATTTCTTCTGTCTTTTCACCATCCTTATACACAAAATTGTTGCCAAGGTTAGTCTGATTCACAGAACCTACATTCGTACCCGGCATATAACGAGCACCCAAAGAATTCTTGTCATCTAACTCATAGTTGAAACCTACCTCACCGGAGAAATAAACGGCTTTACGAAAACTGGTAGTTCCTCCTCGGACCTCCCATCGGGAAGAAGCGTCAGTTTCCTGATTTAAAATTGATTCCTGGTAATAATTTCCATGTTTCAAGTCACCTTTCACAAATAGATCCAATCCACCCGTACGGTAATTCAAATATAGATTCTCACTGGCATTATAGTCATGTCCCTGAGAAAAAACACCTCGAAAGCCGCCGCTTATCCCTTGTCCTCGCTGACGGATCGTACGGATACGAATGACTGAAGATACATCCGAACCATATTCTACTCCTGGTGTAGTAATCACTTCCGCCGATAAAATATCGTCAGCACGCAAACGTTCCAATTCTCCCTGATCACGTACCTTACGGCCATTGATATAGATAACAGGAACTCCATGTCCCAGAACCATGTATTCCCCCACCCCTCCCGTTACAAAAGGGAGATGGGATATCATTTCCGCAGCAGAGCCCATTTTAGCTAAAGGAGTACCAACGACATTAGCCAATAAACCATTATCTTTATGTACTATTAAAGGATGATCGACACTAATAACCACTTCTTTCATTAATTGGGCATCGGAAAACAAACATACTTTATTCATTGCACCGCAAGGTTGGACTTTGGTCTGATAACCTATATAAGACGTTTTCAAAAGATAATCTTTCCCTTCTTCACCCGGTATCCGGAACGAACCATCCTGATTCGTAACCACTCCGCTCACAAATGTGGAATCAATTCTATTCAGCAGTAGCACATTGGCGCAAACCAAGGGGTTATGTTCCTCGTCATTAACCGTACCTTGAATAATTACCAGACGTTTGTCTATCCCTGCTTTCTGAATGACAAAATAGTTTTCTCGTTCTTTACAGATGAACGGGGTACTTTTCAGAACGATGGAAAGTGCTTCCGATTCGTTTTTTTGATGAATAGAGGCAGTAACATGGTAAGTCTCAGTCTCGTTATAGGAAAAAATAATATGCTTCTCCCCTGCTTTCTCAATCAATTTCAAAACAGCAGGCAGTGGCTTGTCTCTAAGCTCCAACGTGATTTGACCGGCATTCTGAGCCGAAAAAGGATATGCGCACAATAATAATATCACAGCCATCCAGCCTCTTCTGTCGTGTATTCCCCAATTCATTGTTTTTCTATTTTTTAATTAGTTGTTTATTATACTACAACCAAAGTATGCAATCGGGTACGCAATATTACGAAAAAAATAAAGTAGCGACAATCATACATAAATTAGAATATTCCAAGATGTTTCATAGCCTTGACAATATTCCTCAAACCGGTTTGTTTCGGAGAATGTTCAGGTATCAGTTTCATTGACAGTACATGCATTCCTGCCATCCATAACAGGAGACAATATTCCATGAAAGTATGCAAAGACATAGCAAAAAAAGGTAAGAGTACAATGGGTGCTATATCGGCTTTAAACTTCATTTATTGTGTATGAAAGAGGAGAGATTGTCAACGTTGTGCTGACCGGGGCCAATGTTGACGATCGAAACAAAAATGTAATTGATACGCTGACAAACAAGATGTTTGGAAAGCTTTATACCGACAAGGGGTCTCTCTCAATCACTTTTTGGGAAACTTTTTAATGATGGCATTCATATCGTCACCGGTCTTCGTTCAAACATGAAGCAACGCTTGATTTCGATTTATAACAAACTAATGTTACGTAAACGGAGTATTATCGAATCACCCAACGATGCATTGAAAAATAAAAACAATTTATACACATTCACCACCGTAGCGTACATAATTTTCCGATGAACTTGCTTTCTACAATGGAGGCATATTGTTTTTTCAATGTCAAGCCGGAGGTTAACTTCGACTTTGACATAGCCCCATCAGACGGACAGCTTACCATTTGGAATTAAGTCAGTAGAACAATAAAGATTCGGGCGACCATACTTTGGCCGCCCGAATCTTTATTGTCTTGTGATTTTGAGGATTAAAAGGAAATCTTAACCCGAACTCGCGTTCAATAGGGAGTTTACGTAAAAAAACTGTCTTTATAATAAATCAATATTAAACCTGCTTCATATATATTGAAAGAATGATAAAATATTAACTTCTTTTTCATGTTTCGAGTTGAGTACGGTTTTAGTATGAATTGTATTATATGTAACATGAACTATTAGTTTTTGATAGATTCTAATTAAAAACAGACGAGTGATTGTGATTAAGAAAAATATTATAAACAGAAAAACAGACATGAAAAAAGTGAAAATCAATTTATTTTTATTTCTTTTTTTCTCTATCATCTTAGAAGCATGCTCCGACGATTATGCAACTTACAACAATGAACCCACTAAAAATGTAACAACAAGAAACGTCAAAAGCAAAGAACAATATATGGAGCGATTTGCTGAAATATTATCAAAAGCCGTTTTCGAGGAACAAAGTGTCAGGCACTTTTTAAAAGAGGAAGCTTTAAAGAAAATAGATAACGGATATAATATTTTTTATCCCATTGCCAGAGATGGGCAAATAAACAATTGTTCTTTCCGAGATATATTAATAAAGTACGCCAAAGATAAAGAGGAAATAGAGAACATCGAGACAAATGTACCTTTACTAAATATCCACATACCAGAATACGGGAATCTTTTAATAAAAGACATGGATGATGGAGACTTTGAAGTACCGGTTCTATTAGATAGGACATTATACTATAATGGAGTCATAGTAGATACAATTGCTGCTAATGAAATACCTGGATTTAATTTGTTTGTAGTTTGTGAAAGTGCCAGTATAAGAAAAAAACATATACAAACTCGAAATCTTTCAGCTTACCCTTTAAATGAAAATTATGAATTTGTTGATCAGTCTTTTGATCCTACATACTCCGAGAGGACTGCAGGAGTAACACGTGCTTCGGCATATGAAGAGCTTAGTGAAAAATATAAAGATGAAGGCTATGTCCCAATAAAAGATATAGATCCATTGTTGGTGGCAGCCTATAATAAATCCTCCCAAAAGCCCAGGGCGACGAGATCACTTATGTACTATGGCTTAAATAGTATAAGCGAAACTCCCAAAGAAATTCGTCCAGATATCAAAGATTGTATTTTTAGATTTAAGATTGCAGCAGATGCGTTTTCTCGCTTGGAGGATATAGCAACAGGGCAAAACAAGCCATTATTCTATGATAAAGTACAGCAGAAAAAAGGCTCTTTAAGCAGAGAAGAAGTTTTAGGACGTATCTTAACGGGAAGAGCTTTCTGTTTTCTTTTCAGGATCGAAGGAAGTGTAAACGGAAACAACGTAATATCTGAAGGAATGAAGATTTATGTTACCCCTGAAAAATTATTCAATCTTAAAATCAATGAACATAGAAGACATAAAACGATGTTTAGACGTACAAAGTATACCTATACAATTGATAGAAATGGTATTAAGTCCAAATGGTTCTATCCTTTAGATTACGGACACGATACAAGATTGAATGAATGGAACATAGCTAAAGATCCCATTAACAAAAAGGTTGTAGTATATCTTATTAACCCGGATGAAGGAACAACCGCAAAAATCACAGAAACATATTCTTTAACTTATATATCCAATAAAGGAATAGATGGAAGCATTTCTGCTCCAATCATTAAAGGAATCACCCTAGGAATAAATGGAAAATTAGATAATACAACGACAACTCAAAAGACAGTAACAACAGAATATTCTATCACCTAAAGTAATGAACGTATTGACGAGTTCTACTTTGATTTTTTTAATGACTATCCCATTGAATCTGTTTTATCCAATAACGAGTACGTAATTCCTATTAGAAAAGGTAAAGGAATAATAGAAACAAGTATTTTACCAATATCAAATAGTTTCTTTACATTTAAACGATTTAAAAGATGAAAAAACAAGTAACTTTCTTTATCTGCACAATTATTTTGTTGGCTTTGTCGTCTTGTCATAAGGAAGCAGATTATTCTTTAAATAATTCAATCTGGATACATCAATTTCAAGCTGAAGAACGGGTAGAAGGTGGTGTAAAAGCAGTAGGACTTTTCTTCGGAGCAAAAACAATTGAAAAGTATAGCCTTGATAAAGACTACAAAGCATTAAAACTTTTGAACACATTTAACTATGTAAAGGAAGGTAATGAAATTATAATCAATGGTGCATTCAGACAAACAGTGGGAGATAATTATCTTACTTTTGGTGATGGAATGTACTATCGTTCAGAAAAAAGCAAGGGCTCTTTTTTCCAAAAGTAATAAAGAAGGAGGGAGCAATTAAGAATAGGTATTGAAGGAGCAGAGAATAAATAATTCCTCTGCTCCTTTTAATTAAATATTCGTACTACTGCCACTTTTGATCCGAACCATATCAGTAAATCGGGTAAATACCCCCTATTGGGTTGCTCCCGGTCCAGTTATGCGAAGATGCTCAAAACGCAATCTGGAAATCTCCAGATATAAGAATAAAAAGGTTATTGTCTACTATTGCCACGAAACTTTCCTTTCTGCTTCTCTGTTCGTGTTATTGAAAAACAGAAACCTTAAATAAGGTTTTTGAACCAGTAAGCTAAATACCAATTCGCAATAGTTGTTTATTATACTACAGCCAAAGTATGCAATCGGATACACAATATCACGAAAAAAATGATTCGGGAAGACAGGATCAATCCATAGTTGATAAATAAGCAAGTATACAGGCTTTCAGCCTGCTAAGTCTTATTGGATAGAAAAAGACACGATGATACTTAAACAGATGAAAGACAAGACATTCAAAGCACTAAACTCTTGCTGGGAAAAGACTTGCTTTAACACAGTGTTAAAGCTTGCTCTTTAGATTCAAATAACAAGTCATTTAAATGCAAAAGGCTTGTTATTTGCATTTGGAAAAGAAGAAGCCCCAGAATGCGATTAACAATGTTAATTGAAAAAGCGAGAATACATCGCCCGGTATTCAAACATCGGGCCTAAATAACAAAAAAAATTAAATCGTTTTGCTTTTTAAGATTAACCCTTTATATTTGCATCGTTGTTTATGCAATTATTGTTTCTTGTCCTAACAAGGATAACAAGAACAAAACCGGATAAACAAACAACCCGCAAGCATTGTTCTTTAAAATGAAGTATTACCTTTATAATGTATAAGATGCGATGAAAAAAATCCTGTTTCTGTTTTTTCTCCTGACAACTACTTTCTCTCTGAAATCACAGGGAATCCTATCCTTAGATAGTTGCCGTGCATTGGCCATTGCCAACAACAAAGAGTTGTTGATAAGCGGAGAGAAAATAAATGCTGCACACTATCAAAACAAAGCAGCTTTTACGAACTACTTACCCAACTTCTCTGCTACAGGGGCCTATATGCGTAACCAAAAAGAATTCTCGCTGCTCAACAGTGATCAGAAAGCTGCCCTATCGGGCTTAGGAAACAGCATAAGCGGACCACTGCAGCAGGCTGCACAAGTCATCGGACAGCTCCATCCTGAACTGGCCCCGGCTTTGTCGCAACTGGGAGGGGCTATCGTACCGGCCTTGAACGAAGCCGGAAGTTCTATTGTAGACGCATTCCGTACCGATACCCGCAATGTATATGCAGGAGTCATCACCCTGACACAGCCATTATACATGGGCGGCAAAATCCGGGCATACAACAAAATCACTAAATACGCTGAAGAGTTGGCTCGCCAACAGCACAATTCGGGTATGCAAGAGGTGATTCTCAGCACGGATCAGGCCTATTGGCAGGTTATCTCGTTGGTCAACAAGAAAAAACTCGCGGAAAGCTACCTGAAGCTATTACAGAAACTGGACAGTGATGTAGAAAAGATGATTGCCGAAGGGGTAGCCACTAAAGCGGACGGACTCTCGGTTCGGGTGAAGGTAAACGAAGCCGAAATGACACTGACAAAGGTTGAAGACGGACTCAGCCTTTCGCGGATGCTACTGTGCCAACTGTGCGGCATCGACCTGAGTACCCCCGTCGTATTGGCCGACGAAGACATCGACGACATTCCGTTAATGCCTGTTACTACCGACTTTGAGGTTGAAACAGCCTATGCCAACCGGCCTGAAATACGGAGCCTGGAACTGGCAACCAAAATTTATCAACAAAAAATAAACGTAACCCGCTCCGAGCATCTTCCGTCTTTAGCACTGATGGGAAACTATATGGTTACTAACCCTTCCGTATTCAACAGCTTTGAAAATAAATTCAAAGGAATGTGGAATGTAGGCATCATGCTTCAATTACCCATCTGGCACTGGGGAGAGGGCCTCTATAAAGTAAAGGCAGCCAAAGCAGAAGCACGCATCGCCCAGTATCAACTGGAAGATGCCAAAGAAAAAATAGAGTTGCAGGTCAACCAATCGGCCTTCAAAGTGAACGAGGCAGCAAAGAAACTGACCATGGCGAAAAAGAACCTTGAGAAAGCTGACGAAAACCTGCGCTACGCCACCCTTGGATTCGAAGAAGGAGTAATTGCTCCAAGCAACGTACTTGAAGCCCATACTGCCTGGTTGTCGGCCCAATCGGAAAAGATCGATGCACAGATTGATGTGAAGTTAACAGAGATCTACCTGCAGAAGTCATTGGGAACACTGAAATAAAATGAATAAGTAAATTTAGAGAAAGCCAATCTCAATCGTAAATCGTAAAATCGTAAATAAGATGACATCACAAAAATCACAGAACAGCAATATGCTGCTTGCATTCCTCACTCTGCTGGGAGTTATTGTACTGGTTGCAGTTGTCGGTTTCTTCATGCTCCGCAAAGGTCCGGAAATTATTCAGGGACAGGCCGAGGTGACCGAATACCGCGTTTCGAGCAAAGTTCCCGGACGCATTCTGGAATTCCGTGTGAAAGAGGGACAAACAGTACAAGCGGGAGACACTCTCGCCATACTGGAAGCTCCGGACGTAATGGCAAAAATGGAACAGGCACGTGCAGCTGAAGCCGCTGCTCAGGCACAAAACGAAAAAGCAATCAAAGGGGCACGTCAGGAACAGATCCAGGCAGCTTATGAAATGTGGCAAAAGGCGATAGCCGGTGTCGATATAGCAGAGAAATCATACAAGCGTGTTAAAAATCTGTTCGACCAGGGAGTCATGCCTGCGCAAAAGCTGGACGAAGTCACTGCGCAACGTAATGCAGCCATCGCCACAGAAAAAGCAGCAAAGGCCCAATATACCATGGCTAAGAACGGTGCCGAACGTGAGGACAAAATGGCTGCCGCCGCTTTGGTAGACCGTGCCAAAGGAGCTGTTGCCGAAGTGGAATCGTACATCAAAGAGACTTATTTGATTGCTCAGACAGCCGGAGAGGTTTCTGAGATATTTCCCAAAGTGGGCGAGTTGGTAGGCACAGGTGCACCGATTATGAACATTGCAGTGATGGATGACATGTGGGTGACATTCAATGTGCGCGAGGATTTATTGAAAAACCTGACAATGGGATCTGAATTTGACGCTATCGTGCCCGCACTGGACAACAAAACGATTCGCCTGAAAGTATACTACATGAAGGATCTGGGTACTTACGCTGCCTGGAAAGCAACTAAAACTACAGGACAGTTCGATCTGAAAACTTTCGAAGTAAAAGCTACTCCGGCTGAAAAAGTAGACAATCTGCGTCCGGGAATGTCAGTCATCCTTAAAAAATGAAAGAAAGAGAAAAGAAATATATAGCCCTCTGGCTGGTCATGAAGCGCGAATGTCGCCGTCTTGTGTCCCGTCCGCTCTATCTCTTCTGCATGGTGATAGCCCCGTTATTCTGCTATATTTTCTTCACCACGCTGATGGACTCGGGACTGCCCACCGACATGCCTGTCGGCGCTGTCGATCTGGACAACTCAACCAGTTCGAGAAATATCCTCCGCAATTTGGATGCCTTCGGGCAAACGGCTATCGTGGCCCGTTATGGAAGTGTGAATGAAGCCCGCACTGCAATGCAGGAAGGCAAAATTTATGGGTTCTTCTATATTCCCAAAGGGTTGTCGGCCGATGCTCAAAGCCAACGACAACCCAAAATATCTTTCTATACCAACAACTCGTACCTGATTGCCGGCTCACTGCTTTTCAAAGACATGAAGATGATGTCCGAGCTTGCATCAGGGGCAGTCAGCCGTTCGGTACTGTACGCTAAAGGTGCAACAGAGGACCAAGCCATGGGATACCTCCAACCAATAGTCATCGATACACACCCGATACAGAATCCATGGTTGAACTACTCGGTCTACTTGTGCAACACCCTTGTACCGGGAGTACTTATGCTGATGATATTCATGGTAACGGTATTCTCCATCGGCGTGGAAATCAAAGACCGTACCGCACGTGAGTGGTTGCGGCTGAGCAATAACTCCATTTATATCGCATTGGCAGGTAAACTTCTTCCACAAACGGTAGTGTTCTTCATCATGGGTATATTTTATAATGTATACCTGTACGGATTCCTGCATTTCCCATGCAACAGTGGCATCCTCCCTATGCTGCTGGCCACTTTGTGCCTTGTACTGGCTTCACAATGTTGTGGCATCGTGATGATAGGCACTTTGCCTACACTCCGCCTCGGATTGAGTTTTGCATCATTATGGGGAGTCATCTCTTTCTCCATATCGGGGTTCTCTTTCCCGGTAATGGCTATGAATCCGGTATTGCAGGCATTGAGCAACCTGTTCCCACTACGGCATTACTTTCTCATTTACGTAGACCAGGCACTCAACGGATACAGTATGGCTTATTCCTGGTCCAATTATATGGCGTTATTGATTTTTATGTTACTTCCTTTCTTCGTGGTTCACCGGTTGAAGGAAGCTTTGATATACTATAAATACATGCCCTAATGAAAGATATAAAATTAAAAGATAAAATAACACAAGGAGTCAACGACCTGTTTTATATCTGGAAACGGGAGTTTGGAACCACCTTCCGTGACCAGGGAGTATTGATTTTCTTCGTACTCGTGCCATTGGTATATCCGTTGATTTATAGCTTCATCTATACCAACGAAGTGGTGCGCGAAGTGCCCGCAGTGGTAGTAGACGATTCACGCTCTTCACTCAGCCGCGAATATCTGCGCAAAGTGGACGCCACTCCCGATATAGAAATCGTAGCGTATTGTGCAGATATGGAAGAAGCCAAACAAATGCTAAAAGACCGTCTGGCTTATGGCATCATTTATATTCCGAAAGAATTTAGTGATAACATAGCACAAGGTAAACAGACTCAGGTAAGTATTTATTGTGATATGAGCGGACTGCTATATTACAAAAGTATGCTTCTGGCTAACACAGCCGTATCTTTAGACATGAACGAAGATATCAAAATAACCCGTTCGGGCAATACCACCGACCGCCAGGATGAGATCACAGCTTACCCCATCGAATATGAAGACGTGGCAATGTTCAATCCGACTAACGGTTTTGCCGCTTTCCTGATACCGGCAGTACTGATCCTGATTATTCAGCAGACTTTACTGTTGGGTATCGGACTTTCTGCCGGCACCGCCCGCGAAAACAACCGCTTCAAAGATCTGGTGCCCATCAACCGGCATTACAACGGCACGCTGCGTATTGTAATGGGTAAAGGACTAAGCTATTTCATGGTCTATTCGCTCGTATCTGTTTACGTACTTTGTGCGGTTCCCCGCATGTTCAGCCTCAACCAGATCGGACAACCGGGTACATTAGCGTTATTTATCCTTCCCTATCTGATGGCTTGCATCTTCTTTGCCATGACTGCGTCCATTGCCATCCGTAACCGGGAAACGTGCATGCTGATATTCGTCTTCACGTCTGTTCCGTTACTGTTTATTTCGGGAATCTCCTGGCCGGGAGCAGCCATACCGCCGTTCTGGAAATATTTCTCTTATATATTCCCGTCTACTTTCGGCATTAACGGATTTGTGCGGATCAATAACATGGGGGCGACACTGAGTGAGATCCCATTTGAATATAAAGCGTTATGGATACAAACGGGATTCTACTTCCTGACTACCTGTTGGGTATATCGCTGGCAGATCATCAAGAGCCGTAAGCATGTCATTGATAAATACAAAGAAATGAAAGGCAAAGGAAAACCTATTCTTTCATAATCACATACACATATTTATTCCGGATTTATCCGGAAATACCTGCTATTGCAATTCAACCCGAAAATATATCGGACAGCTATTGTCTGAAACAAAGATAATTAGTACATTCGAGGCGTTTATATTTTCAAGTGGAAGATGTAAACACAACACATACAATAATAAAACACATGTTATGAAAAGAAAAATGATGTCCCTTTTGCTCGCATTGGCAGTAATAAGCGGAAATAGCGTGTACGCTAAAGTGATTGACATAATGTCTCCCAACGGAGCCATTAAAGTATCGGTAGATATCAAGGACCGAATCTACTATTCAGTGTCTTATGATAACAACCAACTATTAAAGGATTGTTATCTCAACCTCCAACTGCAAAATGAAACACTGGGGGACAATCCCAGGCTGCGGAGCACGAAACGTGGAACCATTGACGAAAGTGTGAAACGTGAGATACCTTTTAAAAATGCTATTGTAAAGAACCACTGTAACACGCTGAGGATGAACTTCAGCGGAAACTATGCCGTTGAGTTCCGGGTATTCGATAACGGTATGGCTTACCGTTTTGTTACAGACAAAAAAGAGGATAACATTGTAATGGGAGAAGATTTCGCAATTAATTTTCCTGCCAACTACAAAGCCCACTTATCACAACCGGATGGTTTTAAAACCTCTTACGAATATCCATATACTCATATAGATACGGAAAACTATGCTGCCACCGATCGTATGAGTTACCTGCCCGTACTGATAGAAACGGACAAAGCATATAAAATCCTGATATCCGAAGCTGACCTATTCGATTATCCTTGTATGTTCCTCAAAGGCACCGGCAAGAATGGGATGCAATCTCTTTTCCCAAAAGCACCTTTGGCATTTGGCGAAGATGGTGACCGTAGCCTCAAGATCACTAAAGAAGCTGATTATATTGCCAAAACAACCGGAAAGCGTTCATTCCCCTGGCGAATGATGGTAATCTCAAAAGAAGACAAAGAGATTATTGAAAACGAAATGGTATATAACCTTTCCACTCCTTGTGTCCTTGAAGACTACAGTTGGATCAAACCGGGGCAGGTGAGCTGGGAGTGGTGGCACGATGCACGTCTCTATGGGGTAGATTTCCGTTCCGGCTACAACATGGATTCGTATAAATACTACATTGACTTTGCTTCCAGATTCGGCATCCCCTACATCATCATGGATGAAGGCTGGGCCAAAAACACACGTGATCCGTTTACTCCCAATTCTACTATCAACCTCCCTGAGTTAATTCAGTACGGAAAAGAACGAAACGTGAAAATCGTACTCTGGCTACCATGGCTTACCGTCGAGAATCACTTCGATCTCTTTAAGACTTTTGCCGACTGGGGCATTGCGGGAGTAAAGATAGACTTTATGGACCGCAGCGATCAGTGGATGGTAAACTACTACGAACGTGTAGCCCAAGAAGCAGCTAAACATAAACTATTTGTGGATTTCCATGGTGCCTTCAAGCCTGCGGGACTGGAACGGAAATATCCGAACGTACTCTCTTACGAAGGTGTATTGGGCATGGAACAAGGTGGCAACTGCAAACCCGAAAACAGTATCTATTTACCCTTTATGCGTAATGCTGTGGGTCCGATGGACTTCACTCCGGGGTCAATGATTTCCGCTCAGCCGGAAGACAACCGTTCTACCCGCGCCAACGCCATGGGCTCAGGAACACGTGCTTTCCAAATGGCTCTTTTCATCATCTTCGAAAGTGGTCTGCAAATGTTAGCCGACAACCCGGTTTACTATTACAGGGAACTTCCCTGTACCGAATTTATCGCAAGTGTTCCCGTCACCTGGGATGAAACCAAGGTCCTTTATGCTAAAGTAGGTGAAGCAGTCGTCGTAGCCAAACGAAAAGGAGAACAGTGGTTCATCGGAGGTATCACCGGCAATCAACCACAAAACATCGAGATCGACCTTGGATTCCTTCCGGCAGGACAATCATTCACATTAACCTCATTTGAAGATGGCATTAACGCTGACCGTCAAGCAATGGATTACAAGAAAAAGGAGTCTACCGTGAACAATCAAACCCGCATGACATTGAAAATGGTACGCAACGGGGGATGGGCCGGAACAATTAAAATGAAATAGAATATAAATCAAGTTCACCACAGAGTGACACAGAGTCCCACAGAGAAACTTTTTTCATAAATATTCCATTAACAAGAGATGAAGACTCTGTGTCACTCTGTAGTGATATAGCATATTACAAAAATGAAAAAACAAATAATACACCGCTGGATGCTGATGGCTGTCTTCTGCCTCGGAGCATCATTTATAGGAATCAATGCCCAAGAAAAAGACTGGGCCAGCCTGCAACGCTATGCGCAGCAAAATGCCGAACTCCCCAAGCCGGAGAAAAATGAAAAGAGAGTAGTCTTCATGGGCAATTCCATCACGGAAGGATGGGTTAACACACATCCTGATTTCTTCAAAAACAACGGTTATATCGGCCGGGGCATCGGTGGACAGACTTCTTACCAGTTCCTGGTACGTTTCAGAGAAGATGTGATCAATTTATCCCCCGCATTAGTAGTGATCAATGCCGCCACCAACGACATTGCCGAGAATACAGGAACGTACCATGAAGACCGGACTTTTGGCAATATCGTTTCGATGGTGGAACTGGCAAAAGCCAACCATATAAAAGTGATATTGACTACCACTTTGCCGGCTGCTGGCTTTGGCTGGAATCCGTCCATCAAAGATGCACCACAAAAGATAGCCTCACTCAATGCACGCCTGAAAGCATACGCCAAAGCAAACAAGATTCCGTTTGTAGACTATTATTCATCGATGGTAAGCGGTAATAACAAAGCTCTGAATCCGGTCTATACTAAAGATGGAGTACACCCTACTTCTGAAGGGTACGACGTGATGGAAAAGCTCATCCAGCAAGCCATAAACAAAACGATACGCTAACCATTGAAATTAAAATCATGAAGTCATTTGTCTCCTTCTGCCTTTTATTGAGTATCTGCATAAGTAAACTATATGCGCAAGACATTAACATAGTATACATAGGCAACAGTATCACCCAAGGTGCTACACTGAAAAATCCCGGGACAGAAGCACCTCCGGTACAAGCCAGCCAATACATCGGACAAGTAGTAAAACAATCCGTCACCTATCGTAATTGCGGAGTGAGCGGTATGACTACCCTTGATTTCCTGCCGGTAGCCGGAAAACAATTCCCGAATGTCAAGTCTGCCGCACAGGAATTGAGTCAACATAAAGGGACACTGCTTTTTTCTATCATGCTGGGCACCAACGACAGTGCCTGTACCGGGCCCTTCGGGGCTCCGGTAGAACCGGTGTCCTATTATACCAATATGAAAACAATCGTTGACGAGTTGATTTCCCTGTATCCGAAATGTAAAATCGTGATTCACCAGCCTATCTGGTATAGTCCGAACACTTATAACGGTGCAGTCTATCTTGCTGCCGGACTAAAACGGTTGGAAAGTTACACTCCCATGCTTCATAAACTGATCGACCATTACACACAGACCAAGCCCAATCAGGTATTTCTGGGAGATACAGCTGCTTCCGACTTCTTCCGGAACAATTATCAGAGCTATTTTACTCCGGAGAATGGAAACGCAGGGACTTTCTATCTGCATCCCAATAAAGAAGGTGCCAAAATCCTCGGCAAATATTGGGCGGAAGCCATCCTGAAAATAATGTAAATGTGTCAAAACCCACACAGGCTTCCTCCTCTCCCCCAGCCTTCTCACTATATGCAACCTATTCATTTACATCATTTAACACACTTCGCTTTGTTTAGTTACGACCGTTTCGTAGCTTTGTGATATAAACGTAATTAAACATACTCCATGGAAAAGTTGACAATGCAAGAAGAAGAAGTGATGATTTACATCTGGGAACTGGAAAGTTGCTACGTGAAAGACATCGTTGCCAAATTTGAGCAACCCGTACCTCCTTACACTACGGTGGCCTCCATCGTGAAGAATCTCGAACGGAAAAAATATGTAAAGGCACAGCGCGTAGGAAATACGTACCTGTACACTCCGGCTATTAAAGAAAGCGAATATAAACGAAGTTTCATGAGTGGAGTCGTAAGGAACTACTTTGAGAACTCTTACAAAGAAATGGTTTCTTTCTTCGCAAAAGACCAGAAGATATCGACCAACGACCTGAAAGAAATCATCGACATGATCGAGAAAGGAAAAGAAAACTAATCGCTAATACCCTGAAAAACATGACTCCCGAACTGGCATACTTCCTGAAGATAAATATAGCAATTGCTTTATTCTACGCCTTCTATCGGTTGTTTTTCTACAAAGACACCTTTTTTCAGTGGCGACGGACTGTATTGCTTTGCTTCTTTGTCATTTCTCCACTCTACCCGGTGTTGAATATTCAGGAGTGGATCAGATCGCACGAGCCTATGGTAGCAATGGCCGATTTATACGCAACCATTGTATTGCCCGAAATTGAAATAACTCCTGAAGTTGCGACTACGGATTGGCAAAACATTATTTTATCTACAGTAAATATCATCTATTGGGCAGGAGTCGTATTACTTTTAATACGCTTCGTTGCCCAGTTTGCCAGTATTTTGCGGTTGCGTTTTCATTGTCAGAAAGATCAGATAGAAGGAATTCCTGTCTATTTGCTTGACAAAGAAAGTGGTCCGTTCTCTTTTTTCCATTGGATCTTCATTCATCCGCAAGCACATCCGCACAATGAGTTAAGCGAAATCCTTACTCACGAAGGAACGCATGCCCGGCAAAAGCACTCCATAGATGTTATCATCAGCGAACTGATGTGTATCGCCTGTTGGTTCAACCCGTTTGCATGGTTGATGAAACGGGAAGTACGGAACAACCTGGAGTACATGGCCGACAACCGTGTACTGGAAGCCGGGCATGATTCAAAATCTTATCAGTATCACTTATTGGGATTGGCCCATCAAAAAAGTACAATCACTCTCTCCAACAGTTTCAATGTGTTGCCACTGAAGAATCGCATCACAATGATGAATAAAAAAAGAACCAAAGAGATAGGACGGACCAAATATCTGTTATTTCTCCCGCTGGCTCTTGCCCTAATGATAGTAAGCAACATTGAAGCCGTGGCACGTACTACTAAAAACATCGCAAAAGAAATGATGCAAACAGTGGAAGAGCAGATTGAACAGAAAGTTCCGGCTGAAGAAAATACCCCATCCCATACGGCAGATGCTCCGCAACCTCAAACGGACAATACAGCCGGACAAACAACCTCCCAAAAACCAAAAGAACAAACTGTCTTTGAAGTAGTTGAGCAAATGCCGGAATTTCCGGGAGGAGTGACAGAAATGAAAAGGTTCATCAGCAGTCACCTCCGCTACCCCGCTATCGCTCAGGAAAACGGAATACATGGGCAAGTCGTTACCCAATTCATAATCCGGGCAGACGGAACGATTACCGACTGTACAGTAGCAAAAAGTGTGCATCCAATACTGGACGCCGAAGCATTACGTGTAATAAAAGAAATGCCTAAGTGGCGTCCCGGAAGACAAAGAGGAATAGCTGTAGCCACCAGAATGACCGTCCCGGTACGGTTTCACCTGATAGATGAGGCGCCCGATCCGGCAAGTACTTCCGATAAGAATCTTGAAAATAAAATTTTTGATGTAGTTGAACAGGCTACGGAATTCCCCGGTGGAATGAAAGCTTGTTTAGCATATATGTACAAAAATATAAAATATCCTACAGCTGCACAGGAAGCGGGCATACAAGGGCAGGTTGTCATACAGATGATTGTTGATAAAGACGGGCATATAAGAGACCCCAAAATAGTGCGGGGAGTATCGCCGGAACTGAATGCCGAGGCACTCCGCATAGTAAGCGGTATGCCCAAATGGATACCCGGGAAACAAAAAGGCAAGAACGTAGCGACCCGATTCACACTCCCCATCCGGTTCCGTCTGACCTAACCGTACTCCCAACCTGAAAATCACTTTAATAAAAATAGTATGAGAAAAATCACATTTATTGCCATTCTCTTGTTGTGCATCTGCAACCTTGCAAAGGCCAAAGAAAAAGTCATAGAACAGCCGCCATTCATAGCTTGGAGCAGTACCTCGATTCAAGTAGAAAAAGTCGTCCTCAGCGACACGGCTACAGTACTTTATATCAAAGCATTCTATCAACCCAAACAATGGATCCGGATTTCCGGACAAAGTTTCCTGAAAGACAATAACGGGGAAACCTACGTTTTACGTTCGGGGATCGGTATTAAACCCGACACGGAATTCTGGATGCCCGAATCCGGTGAAGCAGAATTCCGTTTAGTTTTTCCGCCAATACCGGCCTCAGCCACTTCTATCGATTTCTCCGAAGGGGACAATGTTCAAGGGGCATTCAAGATATGGGGCATTCAACTTAAAGGAAAAGCTCTTCCCGAACTTTTGTTACCCCAAGAAGCCATTGTGCAGAAAGTAGATATAAATAATACATTGCCCGAACCGAAATTCGAATACAAGGAAGCCACTTTCAAAGGAAAGATTCTGGATTATCGCCCGGGGCTCATCTCCAAAATAACACCGATTGTATTTGACCCGGTAAAGGGTGCCTACGAAGGAGCGGAAGTAAAAATAAACAATGACGGCACATTTGCCACTCAAATAAAAGTACCTGCCACTACTCCGGTCGCCCTCCGTATTTTCGGTAAAATGATTTCTTCCTACGTGGTACCGGGTGAAGAGAGCAGTATCATTATCAATACCCGCGAACTATGCCGGCAACAATCCAAGTTCCATAAGGACGACAAACCTTATGGCGAAGCTGTTTACTTTGGCGGCGCATTAGCCGGGCTGTCACAGGAATCTTTTAAATGTAACCTAAATCCTTCCGTTATGGATAATTACCGTCAACTATTCCGTGACATAGCAGGAATGGACGCCCAAGCCTATAAAGACTTTATTTATGGCAAACGGGCTACTATTCTTGAATCCATACAGAAAGCCTCAATCAGTCAAGCACTCAAAACGGTATTAATCAATCAGGTAGACGCCAGTACTGCCCAGGCTATCTCTTTAACGGAAATGGCCATCAAGCAGGCTTATGCCATGGAGCATAAAATGAAAAACGAAGAAGTCAGGGAATACTTTAAAACGACTCAAATAAAACTACCTGAAAACTATTATGCGGATGCTTTCAGACCACTTGGCTCCCTCAACACCATGGCATTACTTTACAATCCCCGGTTGACCGAACTGGTTCCGTATTACCTGCGTCATTGGAGAGATGAACTGGTTAAAGCATGGGGAACCGACAAAGGAGTTTATTTCGATATTAATAAAGCAAACGAACTCTATTCATCTATCAAAGACTTTACACCCCTGACCGCCGAACAGGAAGTCCTGCTTGCCACTCTTCCACCCGCTTGCCAAAATGAACTGCGGGAGGGCAATGAACAACTTCTGAAAACCATTGAAGCCAATAAAAAGAAAACCGGATATACTATTCATGAAGTAGGGGAAGTCAGTGATGAAAACCTGTTTACATCCATTATCTCTAAATTCCGGGGTAAAGTAATCCTGGCCGATTTCTGGGCAACCTGGTGTGGCCCGTGTCGCATGGCCAATAAAGCAATGCTGCCGCTAAAGGAAGAGTTGAAAGGAAAGGATATCGTTTACCTTTACATTACCGGCGAAACTTCACCCCTGAAAACATGGGAGAACATGATTCCGGATATCCACGGTGAGCATTTCCGTTTAACGGATGCCCAATGGAGTTTCTTAGGTGATAAATTCGACATAAGGGGCGTACCCACCTATCTCATCATCGATCGGGAAGGAAATGTCAAACACCAAAAGACAGGATTCCCGGGTGTAGCCCAAATAAAAGAGGAATTGATGAAAGTATATGATTAACCCTCCGGACAACAAACAATAAACAAAGAACGATCGGCTCCTGCCTATGGGACAAGGAACCGATCGTTCATCATTTAAAAGCGCTTATCGTTACTTATGCAACTCTACAATCTTCGTGGGAGCCATTTCCACATTCCGTTTGTCCACCTGTCGGACTACACTGGCAGCCAACGAAAGAAATGCACGGCCGGTAACCGTATTCTCATCCAAAGCAACAGGGGTACCGTTATCGCCGCCCTCGCAGATACTCTGTACAATCGGAATCTGTCCCAACAACGGAACATCCATCTCTTCAGCCAGCTTCTTGGCGCCTTCTTTCCCGAAAAGATAATACTTGTTCTCCGGAAGTTCTGCCGGAGTGAACCAAGCCATATTTTCCACCAGACCAAGAATAGGAACATTCACCTTATCATTAGTGAACATGTTGATCCCTTTACGTGCATCGGCCAAAGCCACAGCCTGCGGAGTACTAACCACAACGGCACCGGTCAAGGCCAATGTCTGAACTACGGTCAGGTGAATGTCACTTGTTCCCGGTGGCAGATCGATCAGGAAATAGTCCAGATCTCCCCAGGCAGCATCTCCGATCAACTGCTTCAGCGCATTGCTCGCCATCCCCCCACGCCATAAAGTAGCTTGGTCAGGATCGACAAAGAAACCGATAGAAAGTAATTTTACGCCATACTTTTCAACAGGAATAATCATATCGCGTCCGTCTATTTTTTCAGCGTACGGACGGGCATCTTCTACCTGAAACATTTTCGGCATGGAAGGACCGAAAACGTCGGCATCCAGTAAACCGACTTTATAGCCCAACTTAGCCAACGCTACAGCCAGATTGGCCGACACGGTAGATTTACCCACCCCTCCTTTACCGGAAGAGATACCTATGATATTCTTTACCCGGGGTAACAATTTACCGACTTCGGGACGTGCAGCCTGTACGGTTTTCACACTGATATTTCCTGCTATCTCCACGTCTTTGCTCACATGGGTAAGAATAGCTGTTTCAGCAGCCTTTATCACCGACTTCATAAACGGATCGGTCGGTTTTTCAAAAATCAGGGAGAATGAAACCTTCATTCCCTCTATACGAATGTTATCCTCCACCATACCGGCCTCCACAAGATTCTTTCCGGTTCCGGGATAACGCACTGTAGCCAGTGCATCGAGTATCAATTTAGGATAGATTGTCATAGTTTGTATTATTTAGATGTCTGCAATCCGCTCCGCTTGCTACGGTTATAGCTCCGGTACGAATCGAGTTCAATTTCAATATCCGGTTCTCTCAATTCTCCTTCCTGCGGTAACAGGAATTTGATGTATTTAATGCTTAAACCACGATCGAGCCATTGTTGTTCATAATAGGTCTTGATGCCCAGAATGTCATCAACGAGATCGGAGTGATAAAGATCTTCGGTGATAAACTCCACCGGCAGTTTGTTCTCCTCAATCATATATTTGGTATAAGTGAACATAAAGTTACTGTCTGTCTTCAGATGGATAATTCCGTTGGACACCAAAAACTTACGATAACGTTCCATAAAATAGGTAGAAGTCAGGCGTTTGGTCGCTTTCTTCATTTGCGGATCAGAGAAAGTCAGCCAGATCTCACTCACTTCGCCTTCCGCAAAAAAACGGTCGATGATCTCGATGTTGGTACGCAGAAAAGCAACGTTCTTCATACCTGCCTGAAGAGATTCGGTGGCTCCCGTCCACATGCGGGCTCCCTTAATGTCTACCGCAATAAAATTCTTATCAGGGAACATCCGTCCCAGTCCGACGGTATATTCGCCGCGCCCGCAACCCAACTCAAGTACAATCGGGTTATCGTTCTTAAAAAACTCTTTGTGCCATTTTCCCTTCATGTCAAAAGGCACATTGTCCACTGCCGAGTAAGGATACTCAAAAACATGCGGATAACTTGCCATATCGGCAAACTTCTCTAATTTATTTTTTCCCATTCAAAAAAGTTAAATCGTTTCTACCCAGCCGGTATAGTTATAAAACACCCGGTCGTTAAATTGCTGGCGGAACAACGCATATTTGTCAATGCCCGTACAATGGCAGACTCCCAGACGTTTGGGAAGCTTCATGCCCAGAAAAGCGGAAATCACATTGAACTTTTCTATGCCTGCATTATGGATATGAAAGCCTCCCATCACCAGTTTCAGTCCCAATCCCGGAAATGCAGTCTGCACGGCACGAATAATATTGGTAATCCCCCGGTGCGAACAGGCGCTCAGCACTGAAAGGGATTTTTCACTCTTCAATATCAATGCCAGTTCATCTTCAAAGGTATCGGGACGCATCTCGCCTCCTATCTCCACGAAGAAATGCTCAAAGTGCGTGTCGTTCCTGTCTACTATCCTGACATCCGGAAACGCAAATACACCCGGTACAATCTCCGTAGTTTCGTCGATCGGCCAAAAGCGGGACTTATCCAATGCTTCGGGATGCAACATTCCGTTTTCACGTTCATTCTTGAACTTCCTGCGGAACACTTCTTGTTTACATACCACCTTTGCCCTGCTGTTCATTTTCAGGAAAGTATGCAATCCACCTGTATGGTCACGATGTCCGTGGGACAGTATTACAAATTCCACATCGGTCAGATCGACTCCCATCAAACGGGCATTCCGGATAAACAAATCCGAAGCACCGGTATCAAACAGCACCTTGTGTTCCCCCGCTTCAACAAGCAGGGAAAGCCCATGCTCTCCCTGTAATCCCTTACCGTAAACACTGTTTTCTGCGAGGGTTGTTATTTTGTAGTTCATTTATCGAACGTTTATTCTACAATGGTCACCCATCCGTGAGTGTCGGGCTCGTCACCGTACTGGATACCACGCAGCTTGTTGTAGAGTTTCTCACAAACAGGACCCGGCTTTCCGTCTTTCGAAATTACGTATGATTTACCATTCTCAAGGTCATCGATACGTTCGATCGGACTGATGACAGCAGCAGTACCGCAAGCTCCTGCTTCTTCGAAAGTGCTCAGTTCTTCTTCCGGTACAGGACGCCGTTCTACTTTCATGCCCATATCTTCTGCCAACTGCATCAGGCTCTTATTGGTGATGGAAGGAAGGATAGAAGTAGACTTCGGTGTGATGTATGTATTGTCTTTAATACCAAAGAAGTTGGCTGCTCCGCATTCATCAATGTATTTCTTTTCTTTGGCATCCAGGTAGAACTCACAGGAGTAGCCCAGATCGTGCGCTTTCTTGTTGGCACGCAGGCTGGCTGCATAGTTACCACCAACTTTGTAGATACCGGTTCCGTGAGGAGCGGCACGGTCGTACTCGCGGATAATGACATAAGGATTGGTAGAAAAACCACCTTTGAAATAAGGACCTACCGGTGTGACAAACACGACAAACATGTATTCATCTGCCGGATGAACCCCTACCTGGGCACTGGTTCCGATAAGCAACGGGCGAATGTACAAGGACGCCCCACTCTCATAAGGCGGGATGAAGCGTTCGTTCAATTTCACTACTTTCAGAATAGCTTCCTTAAAACGTTCGGTCGGCAATTCTGCCATCATGATGCCCTGACAGGTGGATTGCAGACGTGCGGCATTCTCTTCCAGACGGAAAATACGTACCTTACCGTCTTTACCACGGAAAGCTTTCAAGCCCTCGAAAGCCTCCTGGCCATAGTGAAGACAAGTGGCAGCCATATGCAGATTCAGCACTTCGCTGCTGCTTATCTCAAGTTCACCCCATTTGCCGTTACGGAAATTGATTCTCACATTGTAATCTGTCTTCATATAGCCGAATGACAGATTGGCCCAGTCTATTTCTTTCATATCGTTAGTTATTAGTTATTTTCGATTGAGCAACAAAAATAACCTTTATTCTTCAGATAGCCTCCTTTCTTGCAGTAATTTTTCAATTTCCCGATCCGCCTTTGTCAGCTTTCCGGCGCAGAAAGCTATTATTTCATTGGCTTCTTTTATTTTTTCACTCAGTTCGTCAATCTCCAGTTCGTTACTGTCAATCTGGCGAACGATCTTTTCCAGACGTTCCATGGCCTGTGAATAGGTTTCTTTTTTCTTTGCTGGCATATTTATCATTATAAAGGAATACTTTCTACTTTCGATTTCACTTCACCTTCGTAAAGACGGGTAATCAACTCGTCTCCCGGTCGCAGACAGGCAGCATTCTTCACCGCCTTCCCCTCTTTCAGCGTTATGCTGTATCCCCGTTTCAGTAGTTTTTGTGGTGAAGCATCCGCAATGCGGTTTTGTAAAAGTTCCAACCGATGATGCTGACGGGCCAATAAGGTCTCAGCAGCATGAGAGAGGTTGCTCTTTGCCATTTGCAACTTTATCCGCGATTCCGAAAGCTTGCGCATCACTTGTGAAGGAATGCGCGACTGTAACAGTGAAAGTCTCTTTCGCTCTTGCTCCAGACGGTGATAAATGCGGGCATGCAATTCTCCGGCCAACTCTTCAAGCCGATCCGCGGCCTCTTCCATCCGGTTGATTAACAATTCGGCCGCAGCTGTCGGAGTTTTCACCCGGGTATGTGCTACGGAATCGAGCACGGTATCGTCTCGTTCGTGCCCGATTCCCGTTATAACAGGCAGCGGAAACTGGGCACAGGCAGCGGCCAGCAGGTAGGTGTCGAATCCGGAAAGGTCGGAAGTTGCCCCTCCTCCACGAATAATGACAACTACGTCGAACTCTTCCATCCGGGCATTTACTGCATCGAGAGCGGCCAATACGGACTCTTCCACCTGATTGCCCTGCATCAGAGCGGGGAAAAGTTCCGTATTGAAGTAAAATCCACGGGAGTTGTGCTGCAATTGATGGCAGAAGTCACCATACCCCGCAGCCGTAGCCGAAGAGATGACCGCAATGCGTTGCGGCAGCAAAGGCATTTCCAGTTCTTTGTTCAGCGTCAACACTCCTTCTTCTGCAAGTTGCCTGAGTATTTCCCGGCGCCGGCGTGCCATATCCCCCAATGTATAGGTAGGATCGATGTCCTGCACAGTCAGACTGTAACCGTACAATTCATGGAAAGCAACGGTCACTTTAACCAGCACCTTAATGCCGGAAGTAAACGACTGCCCGGTGGCTTCTTCGAAATAGGGCTTCAGCAACCGGTAGATATTGGCCCAGATCGTTCCCCTCGCTTTGGCTATCAGATTATTGCTGCGGGGATCTTTCTGGACAAACTCCAGATAGCAATGTCCCGTACTGTTTGTACGGACATCGCTCAACTCCGCCTGTACCCAGTATTCATCGGGCAGGCACTGTTCCAGGCTCCGCCGGACCAAAGCATTCAGTTCGTGAAGAGAAAGGGTGTCTTGCATACTTTATTTTTTCTTAGAAGCAGATTGATAGGCCTTCCACAGATCGGGCACTCCGTATCCATAGATGTTATCGGGGAAATCCACCCGGTCGCCGGATTGGCGCACCAGTTCGATGATTTCCTTAGCAGTCAGTTGCGGACAAGCTTGCCACAGGCAAGCCACCATGCCGCACAGGATCGGTGAAGCAAACGAAGTTCCGCTCGCTTTGCGCAAATTACCGTTTGTCCCCATCACATCCGAGTTCAGTCCCACGGCAACCACATCGGGTTTCACGCGATTATCGGCTGTGTTGCCGATAGAAGAAAACGAAGCCAACACACCTCTACGGTCGATAGCACCTACCGTCAGCACATTCTCCGCATCACCCGGTGCCGTGATCTTCTTCCAAGAGGAGGCGCCCGAGTTACCAGCACTGCATACCAGTACGATTCCTTTATCTGCCATTTTCGACGCCTGGCGGGACATCAGTGCATGGTGTCCGTCCAGGTCACGATATTTATAGTTCTTGGTAGAATCATCGAACGTGAAATATCCCAGCGAAGTATTCACCACATCCACTCCCACACTATCGGCAAACTCTACGGCCGCCGCCCAATAGTCTTGCTCTACCAGGTGTTCGGACGCTTCATCTTCACTGCGAAGCAGCCAGTAGGAAGCTTCGGGAGCCGTACCCACCATCACGTAAGGTTCGTTCATTGCCATGCAAGACAAAACGGCCATCCCATGCGAGCCTTTGGCATAGATATCGCTTCCCGGTTCGACAAAGTCCTTTGTACCCAGGATACGGATATTCTTCATCGCATCAATCTTGTCTACGTTATGGTATCCGGCATCGATCACGGCGATGGTCATGCCTTGCCCCTTGAATCCGGCTTCATGCAGTTTCTCGCCATTGCTGGTCTCTATTTGCCGGAAAGCGGGACCATAATAGGCTTCGCTCCTGGCCGGACTGTTCACCAGAGAGTCGCGTTTATCTTCCGCAGCAGGTTTCGACGGGGCAACCCACACCTTCTCCGTGGCGCGCACAAAAGGCAGCGCAGCTATTTCGCTTATCACAGTACTGTCGTTGCAAGATACGGTGACGAAATTATCCCATTTTCCGGTGACTACGATTTTCACTCCCTTGTCGCGGATGGCATCCACATACTGACGGCATACCGGCAAATCAGTCGAATCGATGGGCAGCTGTTGACGTTGGCGGCGGGCAATCGCCTTTTCTGACAGAAACTTCTCGGGATGCTTCAGTGAGTAGGTTGTGGCAGCCTTATCTTTCAGGCTGATGCGATACTTCAACGTATCCTGTTGTGCCGATGCCTCCAAGGCTACGAAGGCTAAGGCAATAAGTGCTAATTTTTTCATTTCGTATTTTTATTTTTCCGTATTTATTCCCAGTTTTTGTTTTGTTCTATCACCAATCCGATGCCGCGTTGCGAAGCGATAAATGCTCCACCTATCACTCGCCGTCCGTCATAGAACACGGCCGACTGTCCCGGAGCAATCGCCGAGGCTTCTGCAAGAAAACGAACCAAAAGGCGTCCGTCTTCAAGCCTTTTCACCCGGCAAGGAATCGGACGGCTGCGGTAACGGATACGTACTGCGAGTTCCGGGCACGAAAACAGTTCGTCCTCATCCACAATATTATCTTGTTCCGCCACCATATATCCGGCTTTCAACTGTTCGGCATCCCCCAGCATGACAGTGTTCTTCTGCGGATTAATTTTCAAGACATAAGCCGGTTTGCCCAGTGCGATCTCGAGTCCTTTACGCTGGCCGATGGTATAATAAGGAAAACCCCTATGTTGCCCCAGCTTCACGCCTTCGGAACTGACAAACCATCCCGGGCCGATCTCCGCATCAAGTTCCGGGCACTGTTCACGAAGAAAGTCCCGATAATCACCTTTAATGAAGCAGACTTCCATGCTTTCCCCCTCTTTCGACTTGGCTTCGTAACCTTTCTCACGCAGATAGTCGCGCACAGTCTGCTTGGTGTAGTTGCCCAAAGGAAAGATACAGCGTCGCAGGACGTCCTGCCCCAATCGCCAGAGGAAATAGGACTGGTCTTTCTTTTCATCATCACCGGCAACAATATAGATGTACCCGTTCCGTTCTTCCAACCGGGAGTAATGTCCGGTGGCTATCCAATCACAGCCCAGTTTGTCAGCCCATTCTATCAACATGCGGAACTTAAATAACGGATTGCACATCACGCAAGGGTTCGGCGTACGTCCCTGCCGGTACTCGTCTATAAAGTTTTTGACAATAGTATCTTTAAAAGGAACACGTTCGTCGGCCACATAATGTTCTATCCCCATACGTACTGCCAACTCTCTGGCGTCCTGCGGCTCATCGCCCCAGACACGCATGGTGACACCTACTATCTCGTATCCCTGCTCTTGCAGCATCAGGCAAGTGGCGGTACTGTCTATTCCCCCGCTCATGCCGACAAGAACACGTTTATTGGATTCTTTCATATTCATTCTCTTTTTACGAAGAATGCAAATGTACGAGATTCCCGGCAGAATACAATCAATTGGACAAGTTAGTATACAAACTTTAAAACTAAAGGATGTATAATCGATGCGATTACCATGAGGATGTGTCGAAACTTCTTTCACCACGGAGTAACACAGAGTATCACAGAGTCTTTTTATTGATAATCAACAACCTAAAATCATCTCTGTGTACTCTGTGGTGAGTTTTGACACAGTCCCCTTTTGTCTGTTTGTCAAATTGATAACAGAACCTCTCCACGTTTCAGTTTTTCGAAGCTCCGGCAAGGTTCATGGAGAAAAACGGCTTATTTCCGGTTAGGAGATTATCCTTTTAGCAGGGAATCAGGAAAGAGATAAGCCCTGAGACAGAAAAAGAAATAAAACCGGAACATAAGGACAGTGTAACAAGAGATACAGGTTCTTTTTATTACTTCATTAAGCTCTCTTTTCCACTGACAACCAGAGAAGATTCAAACACTTCGGAGGCCAGATTCCGGCACAATAGGAGTTATTAGGAAAAACATATAGAGATATTTGGAAAACATATAAGCATTTTCGGAAAATGTAACCGTCTTTTGGAAGAAATGCTTCCTTCTTTTCCGGAAAACCAACCGTCTTTTACCCCCAAACCCCGGCTCTAATCTTTCAAAACCCCGGCTTTCCGTCATCAAAAGCACCGTTCTTCCGCCCCGTCCCCTCCAGTTTGCAGTTCCGGAAGGAAAGGGCTGTTAGCAAAAACAGCATTATCATTACTTTTTGCACACAAAACAGGCTGAGATATATCAAAATCACAATTTCATTTAATCAGCGCAGACAATGGTTCTCTTCTCCGTCATTTCCATCTGTCACTGCCGTGAAGCTCCAAAATGTTATTACATCGTCTTCACTCTTTCCGCAATAATAAAAGAGATACAAGAAATACGAAGAATAAAAAAAACAGCTAAAACCATTTGCTTTCTTCAAAAAGAATCTGTATATTTGAGTAATAAGAAACTCAGATATGGCAAACCCAAAACTACCGGGAATACCCGAAGCTGAACAAGCTCTGTTGTATGCCAAGCTGAATGAATACAACCGGGGCCGCATGTCCTACAAAGAGGCAGGAGCCTACTTTGTGGTTCTGCCGAGACCGGGACATCCCACCTATTCGGTTTGGGTTTACTCTCCCTCACTTGAAAAGAACAAACTTCTGTTTATCCACGAGCTTTCCGCCGACATCAACGAATCATTACGGATGGCAAGTACGCTGTTTTTCTTCTCCAGACGCTGTCTGCTGATCGTGGAATACAATGAAAAAAGAATGCAAAACAATGGAGACGACATTATATCGTTCGGCAGATATCACGGACATTATTTACACGAAATCCTGAAAATCGATCCGGCTTACCTGAGTTGGATAGCCTACAAATACACTCCTAAAATCCCGAAACAGGAGCGTTTTGTTGCAATCGCACAAGTATACCACTCGGTGCATCTGGACATCATGCAACGAAAAGCACGCCAAAAGCGCGAAACCAGCCGCTTTCTGGGTAACGAAGGGGAAAAATTAGAGAGTCTGAATCTCAAAGTAGTGAAGGTACGGCTTGAAGACGATCCATATAAAACAAGAGTCGTGGGAAGCGCCGTTCAGTTCTTTGTACGGCAGATAGTGACACTGACCGACCCATCGGGAAATCTGGTGATCATGAAGATTTCCTCAAAGACACCCAGTCCTGTATCTTGTCAGCTCCCGGCCCTGGAACATGAATTCCGTCCGGGTGAAATAGTCCACATCGCCTCGGCAAGGGTAGCGCGCACTTACGAAAGTTACGGCTCAAAGTATACACGTTTGAGCCATGTGAAGTTTCGTCAGGTAAGTTAACGCTTTGTCCAGTCGTCTTTTACATAACTGGACGGATAGGAAGTAGAGTCTACTATCCCGCCTTTCTGACGAATCCAGGTATCAAACGTACGGCTACCTTCGTTCAACACAATAATACGCGCACCATTAGGCAAATGATTGTACTCTGTATTACCACCGGTAAAACGACCGTAGGCCAAAAGGATGTTCTTCCACATCACAGCATAATCGTTATCGTGATCGTGTCCTACGAAAACACCCATCACATCACCCGCCTCTTTCATGGCAGCAAACATACCGGTATTCAATTTCGGTGCGCAGGCTTTCTCCATACGGGTACCACGAAGAATGGCATTTTCATTGGCAGCAGCTTCATTATACTCCGGAAGGGGAATATGGAAAAAGGCCAGTGCCGGATAAGGTTTACCACCGTTCTGCGCTGTATAAGCGGCGCTTTGATCACGATACCACGAGATCTGACCGAAAGTCAGCCATGCATATCCGTCTACATCCTTGAGTGAAGAGTAAGAATGTGAGTCCATACAATAGAGCAATGCGGCATCCTTTACGGCATCGGCAGAGGATTTCACTGTCAGTACATAGTCGGGCGAAGGAGAAGCGCCACGATCGGGCAACAAATTGCCGGGTACACCACGAATCAGGTCATAGAGTTCGGCACGGGTCTTTCCCTGTTCATTATCATGGTTGCCAAAAGTAACAACGAATGGAAGCTTACGGCGTTCCACTTGTTCAAGTACCTGGAGCATACCTTTATCGGCAGGAGAAGAATAAACAACATCACCGGTGAAAATTACGAGATCGGGATGTTCGGCATCCAACACTTCCCCTATACGCTCAAGGGCTATATCTGAGGCCGGGTTGCCATACTTAAAATGTACATCGGTAAACTGGACGATTTTAAATTTACCGTCTTTATTGAATCGTAAGACGGAACTTTGGGCAACACCATCATTTATTGCCATGAAAGAAAACAAAACGGCCAATAAGGTCCCAAGAATCTTTTTCATACTATATTACGTTTAGGAGTTGAATTTAATCACACGCGATTGATCAGCACGGTTGCATAAGCGGAGATGCCTTCTTCCCGCCCGGTAAAACCGAGCTTCTCGGTAGTAGTGGCTTTAATCGAGATATCATCCGCATCAATGTCCATCACTTCGGCAAGCACCTGCTGCATAGAAGGGATATGGGCTTTTAGTTTAGGACGCTCCGCACAGATCGTTGCGTCGATATTACCTATTTGGTACCCCTTGGTGGCGATCAGTTCCACTGTTTTCTTCAATAAAATCTTGCTGTCTATATTCTTATACTCACCGACATTGTCGGGGAAGTGATAGCCGATATCGCGCATATTGGCAGCACCCAGCAAGGCATCGCAAATAGCATGTACCAGTACATCGGCATCCGAGTGTCCTAACAACCCTTTTTCATGTTCCAAAAGAATGCCCCCCAACCAAAGTTCACGCCCTTCTACCAACTGGTGGACATCGAAACCAAAACCTACTTTTATTTTCATAAGAGTTATTTTTATAGATGAATAAAGGAATTCCCGGATTTACCGGATATAGAAATCGAGCAACTTCTCTGCTTCAAGATACCCCTCCAAGTGCTGGCCGATACTGACCGGACCCACTCCCACAGGAGTCCCGGTAAAGAGCAAATCGCCGATTTTCAGGGTCACAAAACGACTGACATAAGCAATAATATCATCTATCTTAAACAGCATATCAGCCGTATACCCTTGCTGCACGGTGTTTCCGTCTATATCCAGATGAAAACGGAGATTCTGCACATCGGCAAAGCGTTCTACCGGTACAAATGTACCAATCGCAGCGGAACTATCAAAACCTTTGCACAACTCCCAAGGATTGCCGGCTGCACGGAACTGACGCTGCAAATCCCTCGCAGTGAAGTCGATACCGACCGTTAGTGCATCGTAGTAACGATGAGCGAAGCGCGGAGCAATATTCTTCCCCAAGCGGTTGATACGTACCACCAGCTCGGTTTCATAATGCACTTCATTTGAGAAATCGGGAATAAAGAAAGGCTTCCCGTCTTTGAGGATAGCCGAATCGGGTTTCATGAAGATTACCGGCTCTTTATTCTCCAACGTATGTCCCAGCTCTTCGTTGTGCCGGGCATAATTCATTCCAACAGCTATAATCTTCATGATCTATTCTGTTTCATTAAAGTTCAAACGGTTAAACATGACAGCAAGATGGGCATAAAGTGACGTATTCTGCACCACAATATCTTCCGGGACGCGAATACGGAAGGGAGTAAAATTCCAGACGGCTTTAATACCACCGGCTACCATCGTATCCGTAATGCATTGGGCAATCTCGATGGGCACAGTCAGCACACCGATGTGTACACCATACTCTTTCATCTTCTCCAGAAAATCATCGGAATGGAAAATCGGAATGCCATTAAGCGTAGTACCTACCAATGTCGGGTTCACATCAAAAGCTGCCACAATCTCCAGACCGAAATGGCTAAGACCGGAGTCACGTAGCAACGCTCCTCCCAGACTACCCACACCGAAAAGGAAAGCCTTGTGCATATTCGTAAAGCCAAGAAAATCTTCCAGAACAGCAATCAGCGCATCTACCTCATAACCCACACGAGTACGGCCGGAAATATTAACATACGACAAATCTTTCGCAATCTGTGAAGCATCGATGTTTATTTCTTTAGATATCTGAGTGGAAGAGACATAGCGTTCGCCTTTCTGCTTCAGCAACTTTACATTCGAAAGATACCAAGGCAACCTACGTAAAGTAGGCTCCGGAACCTTTGTACTGTCTTTATGCTGTATCTGATTATTCATAGTCACTTCATTCTGCTTTTACATTAGCGATTGACAAAATTACACTATTTTTTCCGAAATGCCATAAGGATGTCATAGAAGCTTAACATAATTTCTACATACAAAAACGCCCGGGGACACTTAAGAGTTTGCAAGGTTCGGAACAATATATTATTTTTGAGCTTAATTAATAGACTGGAAAAATGAAGAACAGCGATTGGAAAGACCGGCTGAACGTGGTTTACTCCACTAACCCGGATTATAATTACGAAATGGATGATGACGAAGAGCAAGTAACCCTGGAACCGCCACAACAGAACTTACGGGTACAGTTGGACCGGAAGAACCGGGGCGGTAAAGTCGTGACCCTGATTACCGGCTTTGTCGGCACCGAGAACGATCTGAAAGATTTGGGAAAACTCCTCAAGACGAAATGCGGAGTAGGCGGATCGGCCAAAGACGGAGAGATGATCATACAGGGAGACTTCAAACAAAAAATAGTAGAACTGCTGAAGAAAGAAGGGTATACGAAAACAAAAGCAGTAGGAGGATAAATCCATTCACTTTATGTACAAAAGCACTGTCCCGGATTCTGTATAAACAGAGAACCGCAACATTATGGACAGCTACAAAAAAACGGCCGCTACAGAGTTTCTGTGCGGCCGTTTCTATATACTTGATTCCTTGAGATTATTCAGCTCTCAAAGTGAAACGTTTGAAGTCAACGACCTTCAATTCAGGATCAGCTTCTTTCAACACTTCTCTTACTGTCTTCTTGGCATCCATGATATCTTCCTGGTTCAGCAAGCAAACTTCCTTTAAGAACTTGCCCAAACGTCCTTTAGCAATGTTCTGAATCATTTGTTCAGGCATATTTGCAGCCTTTTCAGCAGAAACAGTAGCAATGATTTCTTTTGCCTTCGCAACATCTTCGGCTGTAATCCAGCCTTTAGCCATATTGCTTTCCATGTGGTCTTCGCTGTCCACATGAGTCGGATTGATATTAGCTTTCTTCAAAGCAGCTTCTACAGCCTTCTGTACCTGTTCAACTTTTGTCTTCTCAATGGCAACTTCGATTTCCTTCTGCTTCACTTCTTCAGAAACACCATCCTCGTCAACTGCAATCGGATTCATAGCGGCAACCTGCATAGCCACTTGCTTAGCCAGCTGTTCGTCAACATTCTTATTGAAAGCAACCATAGTGCAAAGGCCGTTTCTGTTCATATGGTTGTAAGCAGAAATTGTAGCACCTTCCAAAACCATGTAGCCATCCAGTTCCATCTTTTCACCGGTAATACCGCTTCTGTCTGTTACAGCCTGAGCAACAGTAGCGTCACCCATCGGAAGAGCCAAAACTTCTTCCAGAGTTTTGCACTTGTTAGCTACAGCAGCGTCCAGAATATCCTGAGTAAGTTTCACGAAATCAGCATTCTGAGCAACGAAGTCGGTTTCGCACTTCAAAGCGATGATAGCACCAAAGCCATTTTCAACTTTTACCAGAACACAACCTTCAGAAGCTTCACGGTCAGAACGTTTTGCAGCAACTGCCTGTCCTTTTTCGCGAATAATCTTCATTGCTTTGTCGAAATCGCCCTCAGCTTCAGTCAACGCGTTCTTGCAGTCCATCATACCAGCACCGGTCATTTTACGGAGCTTGGTTATATCAGCCATTGTTACAGCCATAATATCTTTTATATTTTAAAATGAATAATCGTTTGAATAAACAAAATGTGCCAATCTGCCAATCAAAATGCCAACACCCTTACAGGTGCACCGGCACATTAGCAAATTGGCACATTATTATATTAAGCCTCTTCGTCTTCCTTCAGGAAAGCAGCAGCTTTAGCTGCATTGATTGCTTCTTCGTCAGATTTATCGAGTCTTGCCTTAGCTGATTTCTTCTTGCCTTTGTTAGCAGGAGCTTCACCGGCAGCTTCCATATCGATCCTCTCAGCTTTTCTTTCTTCCAGACCTTCGATCATTGCAGCGCAGCAAGCATCGAGAATAACTTCTACTGATTTAGTAGCGTCATCATTTGCCGGAATAACGAAGTCGATGTTTGTAGGATCTGAGTTAGTATCAACGATACCAAATACAGGGATGCCCAAACGGTTAGCTTCGCGAACAGCGATATTTTCTTTCATTACGTCGATAACGAACAGCGCAGACGGCAGACGAGTCAGGTCAGCGATAGAACCCAAAGTCTTGTCCAACTTAGCACGCTGACGAGAAATCTGAAGAACTTCTCTCTTAGACAAATTTGAGTAAGTACCATCAGCTGTCAGCTTGTCAATTGTAGTCATCTTCTTCACTGCCTTACGGATAGTAGGGAAGTTAGTCAACATACCACCCGGCCAACGTTCGATAACATAAGGCATGTTTACAGATGCAGCTTTTTCAGCAACCACCTGTTTAGCTTGTTTTTTAGTAGCAACAAAAAGGACTTTCTTGCCTGATTTTGCAATCTGTTTCAAAGCTTCTGCAGCTTCGTCAACTTTTGCAACAGTTTTGTGGAGGTCAATGATATGGATACCATTGCGTTCCATGAAAATATAAGGAGCCATTGCAGGGTTCCACTTTCTTTTAAGGTGTCCGAAGTGGCAACCGGCTTCCAGTAATGTATCAAAATTTGTTCTTGACATCTTGTTTTTTCTTTAAATCGTTTACTTTCTTTTTTGTTTTTTCTAAACCAACCGCCGGGTAGCCTGTTTAAGAGTCCCGGTAGTTTAGATACTAAACATATTCCGTCAGACAGCCCATTAACGCTTGCTGAACTGGAATCTTCTACGAGCTTTCGGCTGACCCGGTTTCTTACGTTCAACAGAACGCGGATCACGTGTCATGAAGCCTTCCGAACGAAGAGCTGACTTATCTTCAGCGTTGATCTTAACCAGCGCACGGGCAATAGCTAAACGCAAAGCCTGAGACTGACCAGTGAAACCACCACCACACAGATTAACCTTAATGTCATACTTCTCAGCAACACCAAGTTTGTTCAATGGTTGTTTAACAACATACTGAAGAATAGTTGATGGAAAGTACTCTGCAAGGTCTCTCTTGTTAATAGTAATCTTTCCTGTACCTTCGCTTACGAATACGCGTGCAATCGCACGTTTACGTCTGCCTAATGCATTTACTACTTCCATTATATCTTATTTAAGTGAGTTTATATCAATTGCTTTCGGGTTCTGAGCGTCGTGCTTGTGTTCGCTACCAGCGTATACATACATATTGCTCAGCAACTTAGCTCCCAATCTGTTTTTAGGAAGCATGCCCTTCACTACTTTTCTCAGTAATCTGTCTTCACCGTTAGGTTTGGCAATCAAACGAGCAGGAGTCATTTCTCTCTGACCACCGGGATAGCCAGTGTAAGACAAATAAACTCTGTCATTCCATTTATTACCACTTAATTTTACTTTGTCTGCATTGATGATAATAACGTTATCACCGCAGTCTACATGAGGAGTAAAGTTTGGTTTATACTTTCCTCTCAACAGTTTCGCAACTTTTGCTCCCAGACGACCTAATGTTTGGTCTGTAGCATCAACGATAACCCATTCTTTGGTTACAGTTGCCTTGTTTGCAGAAATGGTCTTGTAACTTAAAGTATCCACTCTTAATTTGTTTTTTAAATGTTACTACTAAAAATTTTCTTCACCACTTATCAACCTTCCCCGGACAAAGGAAGATTAACTTGCTATGAATTAATCTCTTATCCTTTTGAGATAATAATCGGCTTGCAAAAGTACGGCTTTTCTTTGAATTGGCAAACTATTTCTGCCTTTTTTTGGATTTATCCGATTGATAACGAGCACCAAGCTATCGACTATGAACAGCAGCCGGCAGACAAAAAAAGAGACTGCAAGTAACAATTCACCACTCAATCAACGCCACAAGGCATAATCGGCAGCTTGCTACCTGCAGTCCGTAAATCCGTTGTTATAATCTGAATTATCTTACAATATCATCCGGGAATTTATCAGGCATCTCAATGCGTTTCCAGGTTTCATTATACCAGCAGTTCAATTCATTGCCATTCAGGTCCTTCTCTATAAAGTATTTAAGATGCAAGATTTTATCATCGATAAGTTCAAAAGTAAGAACGTTATCCTGATTATCGAGCATCGGCAAATGAATATTCTTTTCAATACTTTCAGCATAAGTATGGTCTGACAACTGTTCATAGTTGCCATAGCCGGTTATAATAGCATCCGATCCCGGACGAATCGTAAAGTTCACAATTCTTCCATCATCACTCAGCACTTTGAAAGTGTTACTCGGTTTAAGCACTCCCGGAGCATCCGGACTCTCTGAAACATAATGGCACAATTGCCAGATTCCTTTCAGATTAGCAGGTTTAAAGTTACCTTTTTGTGCCATCACATTCGTTACCGCAAACAGCATTGCCGCCAGCATGGTAAAAAAATAAAGTTTTTTCATATCTGTACGATTTTAGTTAACACTTTAATTCGTCTGTCTGTCACAAATATAAAGATTTCTTTTATAAAATAAGCAATCTTAAGACATAAAAAAACTCGCATAATCAAAAGAATATGCGAGTTTCTTATCATTTGTATGAATATTCAGGTATGATTCATCAAAAATCGGCATTACGCGGAGTACGCGGGAATGGAATTACATCACGGATATTAGACATCCCGGTTACAAAGAGCAATAAGCGCTCAAATCCCAGTCCGAATCCGGAGTGCGGACAAGTACCGAACTTACGGGTATCCAGATACCACCACATATCCTTCATCGGAATATGCATCTCTTCGATACGTGTCATCAACTTATTGTAATCCGACTCACGCTCCGAACCACCGATAATCTCCCCGATCTTCGGGAAAAGCACATCCATGGCGCGTACAGTTTTGCCGTCTTCATTCTGTTTCATATAGAATGCCTTTATTTCCTTTGGATAGTCGGTCAAGATCACCGGACGTTTAAAGTGGTCTTCCACCAGATAACGTTCATGTTCAGAAGCCAGGTCAACTCCCCAATAAACCGGGAACTCAAACTTATGCCCTTTGGCAACAGCTTCTTCCAGGCTCTTGATACCTTCCGTATATGGCAAACGCACAAAGTCTTCTTTCAGTACACCTTCCAGACGTTCTATCAGCCCCTTATCGAACATATCGTTCAGGAACTTCACATCGTCGGCACAGTTATCCAAAGCCCACTTCACACAATATTTAATGAACTCTTCAGCTAAATCCATATTCTCCTGAATTTCGTTGAAAGCCACTTCCGGTTCGATCATCCAGAACTCGGCCAAATGGCGCGGAGTGTTAGAATTTTCTGCACGGAAAGTAGGACCGAACGTATAGATAGCTCCGAGAGCAGTGGCAGCCAATTCGCCTTCAAGCTGACCAGAAACAGTCAAGCTGGCCTGTTTGCCAAAGAAGTCGTCATCGTATATGATAGAGCCGTTTTCATCTTTTTTCAGGTCATACAAGTTCATGGTAGTCACTTGGAACATCTGTCCTGCACCTTCACAGTCAGATCCCGTAATGATGGGGGTATGAAAATAGAAGAATCCCTTTTCATGAAAGAATTTATGGATGGCAATAGCCATATTATGACGAATACGGAATACTGCTCCAAAAGTATTGGTACGTGGACGCAAATGAGCAATCTCACGCAAGAACTCCATTGAGTGACCTTTCTTCTGTAGCGGATATGTATTGTCACAAGCACCCAGCACTTCAATCTCACGAGCTTGCACTTCAGCCTTCTGACCGGAACCTACCGACTCCGTCAACACACCGTTCACGCTCAGACAAGCACCGGTAGTGATTTGCTTCAGCATCTCTTCATTAAAGTTTGCCAGATCGACTACGACCTGCACATTATTTATTGTAGAACCGTCATTCAGTGCGATAAAGTTAACTTGTTTGCTACCTCTGCGGGTGCGAACCCATCCTTTCACATTGACCATAGCGCCAAAATCTTCACGCTTTATCAGGTCGACAATTTTTGTTCTACTAATCTTTTCCATAAAACTATTTTATATACATTATTATATATAGTAGTCAGAAGCCAGTAGCTGGAGAACAACAAACACCAGACTATCGGCTTCCGACTACCATCTTTTAAATTCCTTTATTATTCAAAAGATCCCATCCGGAGGAAGTTTACTTCCTGTTCCGTAAGGTAACGCCACTCACCGCGACGCAATCCTTTCTTAGTCAGTCCGGCAAAGAATACACGGTCGAGTTTCACCACCTTGTAGCCTAATGATTCAAATATACGGCGTACAATACGGTTCTTTCCCGAGTGGATCTCGATACCCACCTGATCGCGTTTCACTTCATCGGAATAGCTGATAGCATCTGCATGAATCTCGCCGTCTTCCAACTGGATACCGGCTGCAATCTGATCCATATCCGCCTTTGTCAGGTTCTTGTCCAGATATACATGATAAATCTTCTTCTTCAGGTATTTCGGATGTGTCAACTTCGATGCCAAATCACCGTCATTGGTCAGCAGCAATACACCTGTTGTGTTACGGTCCAGACGTCCTACCGGGTAAATACGTTCAGCACAAGCTCCTTTCACCAGATCCATAACAGTCAGACGAGCCTGAGGATCATCCGAAGTAGTCACACAATCTTTCGGTTTGTTCAGCAACACGTACACTTTGCGTTCAATACTGACTGTTTCGTCATGGAACTTCACCACATCGGCACGCTTGATCTTTGTACCCAATTCTGTAACGACTTCGCCATTAACAGAAACCACACCTGCTGTGATAAACTCATCTGCTTCACGACGAGAGCAAACTCCCGCATTGGCCAGAAACTTATTCAGACGAATCGGCTCATTCGGATCAACAAACTGTTCTTTGTATTCAATCTGTTTCTTCTTACTGTATTTAGCATTCGGATCGTAATCTCCCGTACGGCGCACCGGACGTGAGAACCCTTGCGATCTGTTATCGTTATTGAATCTCGGACGATAAGGACGGTCGCCACCTTCACGATTGTATGAAGGACGTTGCGGACGGTCTCCATAAGAACGCTGCGGACGGTCGCCACCTTCGCTGTTAAAGCGCGGACGGTAAGGACGGTCGCCACCTTCACGGTTGTATGAAGGACGTTGCGGACGGTCGCCATAAGAACGCTGCGGACGGTCACCACCTTCGCTGTTAAAGCGCGGGCGATAAGGACGGTCGCCACCTTCACGGTTGTATGAAGGACGTTGCGGACGGTCGCCATAAGAACGCTGCGGACGATCACCACCTTCGCTGTTAAAGCGCGGGCGGTAAGGACGGTCGCCACCTTCACGGTTGTATGAAGGACGTTGAGGGCGGTCGCCATAAGAACGCTGCGGACGATCTTCACTATTACTATTAAATCTCGGACGATAAGGACGGTCGCCACCTTCACGATTGTATGAAGGACGATTGTATCCACCTTCTCTGTTATAACTTCTGTTACCATCACGGCCGGCGTCTGTATTCTCGCTCTTGGAGTCTTCGCGCCATTCTTCGTTTTCTGTGCTCATTTTCTTATTCGAATAAAAATTAAACTTTTGGCCTCACGGCCTGATTTCAAACACTTATATTATATATAACAATAATCACCCTTAAATTCCCGTATACGAATGGGGAGTAATTACTCTTAATTCTTTTTTTATTTCCTCACTGACATCCAGTCCTTCGATAAACTCCTTGATCGAAGCTTCTGTAATAGCCTGATTGGTACGAGTCAATGCCTTCAGGGCTTCGTACGGATGCGGGTAAGCCTCACGACGAAGAATAGTCTGAATAGCCTCAGCCACTACACTCCAACAGTTATCGAGGTCACGGCAGATTGCGGTCTCGTTCAGCAACAGCTTGCGCAATCCCTTCAACGAACTCTGGATAGCGATCACAATATGTCCGAACGGAGTACCTACATTACGCAATACGGTAGAATCCGTCAAGTCACGCTGCAAACGTGATACGGGAAGTTTCACTGCGAGGTGTTCCAGAATAGCATTAGCCATACCCAAGTTACCCTCCGCATTTTCAAAGTCAATCGGATTCACCTTATGCGGCATTGCGCTCGATCCTACCTCTCCGGCCTTGATTTTCTGCTTGAAATATTCCATTGAGATATATTGCCAGAAGTCACGGTTCATATCAATCATTACCGTATTAATACGTTTCATGGCATCGAAGATAGCCGACAGGTTATCATAATTTGAAATCTGTGTTGTATATTCTTCGCGTTCCAATCCCAGTTTCTCTGCAACAAAGCGATTTCCGAATGCTTTCCAATCATATTCGGGATAAGCCACATGGTGTGCATTATAATTTCCGGTTGCACCACCGAACTTAGCTGTTACAGGACATGCCTTCAGAGTTGCCAACTGGCGTTCCAGCCGGTAAACAAAAACCATGACTTCTTTACCCAAGCGTGTCGGAGATGCCGGCTGACCGTGAGTTTTGGCAAGCATCGGAATAGTTTCCCATTCGGCAGCATATGTCTTCAACTGAGCAATCAGCTCCTCAATCAGCGGATAATAAACCTGCTCCAACGCCTCTTTGATAGAGAGAGGAATTGAAGTGTTGTTAATATCCTGCGAGGTCAGTCCGAAATGGATAAATTCCTTGTATTTGTCCAACCCGCCTAACTTATCAAACTCTTCTTTCAGGAAATACTCTACGGCCTTTACATCGTGATTAGTCACACTTTCAATATCTTTAATGCGCTGTGCATCGGCTTCCGTAAAATTACGATAGATATTGCGTAATGACTCGAACACACTCTTATCAATTCCTTTCAGTTGCGGCAACGGAAGTTCACACAAAGTAATAAAATACTCTACTTCTACCTGCACGCGGTATTTAATCAACGCATATTCGGAAAAATATGCCGCTAAAGCTTCAGCCTTGCCTCTATATCGGCCGTCAATCGGAGATATGGCCGTAAGTAAATCAAGTTTCATATTGTCGTTTAGATAATTATCAGGTTGCAAAATTAACTCTTTTTCCTGAGTTATAAGGCATAAGGAGTGAGAAAGTTTGTATAAAAGAGACTAAAATAACGATGAGTGATCTATGACAAACGGTGAACAGCCCGCATTATAATATTGCCGCAAGCAGTTCACCGTTCCTCATTTATCGCTGATCACTTATTATTCCGTGTCGATCACAGTCCGTCAATCATTCATCATCAATTATTCAGTTTCATCAGCACCGGTGTCTTCACCGTCTTCACCTCGGCCTGAGGAACTTCATTCAATTGTTCAAAAATAACAATCTTATTTGTTCCTTTCTTCAACCATACTCCCGGGATATAAAGGGTTTGCTGCGGTCCCACCTTCCAATAGCGCCCGATGTTGACACCATTTACAAAGATGATACCTTTTCCCCAATTTTCCATATCGATAAATGTATCTCCGACGTTATCCAACGTAAAGGTCCCTTCATAAAGCACCGGACAACCTTTCAGTTTTGCGGCCTCAGCAGGCACATTCGCATGTGCATCAGCTTTCAGTTTTGCCAGGTCGGGCATTTCGCTCATCGGCAACTGATACATATCCCACTCACCTGTAATTTCCTTACCCGCTATCTTGACCGGACTAATGATACCCTTGGTATTATGCACAATTTCACTACCATAATTAATACGTCCCATATTTTCAACCAGTATCTGCAAAGTAGCGTTAAACGGCACCTCAATCTCCATTGAATAAGTCTTGGTATTCCGGTTCAACACACCTACCTGCTCTCCATCCACATACACAACCGCATAGTCACGCAGTCCCGGTATCTCAAGCGTTCCACTGATAGGTTGATTAAAATGACGGGTATATAACACATATCCATACCCTTGATTCAACTGCTCAAAAGTCAAAGGAGTATCGGCCGACACCGGCTTTTGCTTTTCGGCGAATGCCAATACATCAGCAACTTTGGTCAATTTGATAGAGGGGATCTCAATAACCGGATTTGGAGCCGGAGCCTCGGGGACCGTGTATTTAACGTATTTTCTGATCACGTTACGGATTGAATCATACTTCGGAGTCACCCAACCAGCTTCACTGATAGGAGCATCATAATCATAACTGGTCAGATCCGGCTGAATATCACGTTTCTTATCATAATTGGCACCACTTGTAAAGCCGAAATTAGTTCCTCCATGCACCATATAGAAATTGAAAGATACGTCATTCTGCAGATATTTCTCGGTCTGACGAGCAATTCCGGAAGCACCCACCTGTGGAAACGGTTCCGCCCAATGCGACAACCAACCCGGATAGAACTCAGCAACCATATACGGTCCCTTACCATCATGATATTGATTAACCACCTTTTTCAAGTTCTCAATATCACTTTCGCCATTCGCTGTAGGCAAGGCACCCGGTGTAGCTCCGCCTTCGAAAAGCCAGCTGCCATCAGAGGTAAACAAGGGTACATTAAATCCTGCGTCAGCCAATTGCTGTTTAATTTTGGCATTATAAACACGATGCTCTTCCAAAGGTATATCTTTTCGTTGGGCAACGTACGAACCAAACTCGTTCTCACACTGCACCATCACGATCGGGCCACCTTTTGTGCACTGCAAATCGCCCACTTCCTTATAAAGCCGGTCAATATATGCCTTTGTATATTTCAGAAACTCCGGATTATCTCTCCTAATTTCCATTCCTTTCACATTCTGCAACCACCAGGGATAGCCGCCAAATTCCCACTCGGCACAAACATAAGGGCCGGGGCGTAAAATAACCATCATTCCCTCTTCACCGGCTGTTTTTATAAACTCGGTCAAATTCTTGTCACCGGTAAAATCCCACTTCCCCGGCTCCGGTTCATGAAGATTCCAGAAAACATAAGTCGCAACCGTATTCAACCCCATACCTTTCATCATCTGTAAACGATGACGCCAATATTGATGAGGGATACGGGCATAGTGCATTTCACCAGAAAGAACAGGTGTCACTTTTCCATTACGATAGAAATGTCCGTCTTTGATTTCAAACGCAGACTTTGACTGCGAGAATGCACATAATGGCATGATAGCCAATAGCAAAAGTAAATAAATAGATTTTGTTCGCATGGTAGCATTAATAGGTTTGTTGATGAAGCAAAGTAAAGAAATAAATCACTTTTTCACCAACTTTCCCGTCGTTTTCTTATAAAAAATAACTTGAATTAATACACCGCAACCAGATCAGCCATAAAAAAGAAAGTCCTCACAGAAATATTCTGCAAGGACTTTATATTGTGGGCGTTGACGGATTCGAACCGCCGACCCTCTGCTTGTAAGGCAGATGCTCTGAACCAGCTGAGCTAAACGCCCGATGTATCTTTCTCAAAGAATATATAGCAAAATTGAATCTCTTTTCAATGTGGGCGTTGACGGATTCGAACCGCCGACCCTCTGCTTGTAAGGCAGATGCTCTGAACCAGCTGAGCTAAACGCCCATATATTCTTCTTCGAAAGTGTTCGGCTGTGGGCGTTGACGGATTCGAACCGCCGACCCTCTGCTTGTAAGGCAGATGCTCTGAACCAGCTGAGCTAAACGCCCGTACACTTTCCTTTTAAAAGCGATGCAAAGGTATCGCTTTTCTCGAAATCTACAAATTATTTACGATCTTTTTTTTCAAAAAGTTTCCAACATCATCAGTAAGTCTCTGTTTTTCAAACAATAGAATCCATTTTGTTTTACTTCGTTTGTTTTCTCAGTAACTATAGGATTCTTCTTCAAATTAGGTGGTAAATTCTTTATTTCTTTATTTTCAAGTTGATAATTGTCCTTTTTGCTTGCTTTAATAGGAAAAAACAGACACCGGCTGAATAAGATTGCTCAAGTCTCGGAAGTGAATTTACGCCGTCCGGACCGGTATCTTCATCCTTATACCTTTCTTCAATTAACATTGTTAACGCCTTTTGCAGGCTGTCAGGTTCTTATGCGTAAATAACAAGTCTTTTGCATTTAAAGAACTTGTTATTCACATCCAAAGAACAAGCTTTAACTCTGTGTTAAAACAAAGTTTTTGAGGATAGAAATCTTACTTTTTAAAGATATTGATTTTCAGATGGTTTATTCTAAAATTCGCTTTTTCATCTCACGGATGGACTCTTCGGAGAAAAGCCGGGATACTTGCTTTTTTATCAACTATAAACGAGGGCTTACACTTCCGAAAACTGAATTAGATTTCCATGAGTAAAAGAAAACTTACCACCAAATTTTGAAGAAGAACCTAACTTAGGTTATCCGTCCGATGCCTGCCGCCGAATAACACGTGCGGGATTGCCTACCGCCACACAATCATCCGGTATATCTTTTGTAACCACGCTACCGGCTCCAATCACGCAACGGTCACCTATCGTCACCCCAGGGCAAATGACCGCTCCGCCCCCAATCCAGCAATCTTCACCAATAGTAACCGGATAAGCATATTCCTTGGGATTACGGCGTTCCAGATAGTCCATCGGATGATGTGGAGTATAGATTTGCACACACGGACCTATCAGTGTATGACTTCCGATAGTGATGAATGCTCCGTCAAGGAAGGTACAATTGGCATTAACAAATACATGTTCGCCCAGACGGATGCCGTCACCATGGTCACAATGAAAAGGCGGGCAAATAACAGAGGTAGGCGGAAGGTCGGGCACCAGCTCCTCAAGTAACTCCCTGTAAGTATCGTCATACGTACTCAGTCCCCGCATCTGTGCCAATAACTTTTTAGCATGCTCAAACCGTACCTGCAACTCGGGTGCTGACATATCAGCCAGTTCGCCACTACGCATTTTTTCTATTTCAGTCATTTGGATTATTCTGTTTTTCCGTTCATAAATACATATTTCTTTTCATCCGAAAGCTGTTCGTTGAACTCAAATCCTTCCCAAGCAAATGTTTTCAACTGGTCAACGGATTCTATCCGGTTTTTCAGGATGTAACGGGTCATCTCTCCCCTCGACATTTTAGTGTAGACCACTACTGTAGCCAGTTTCCCGTTTTTCCAGACGTGAAACTCAGGAGTCACCACACGGACCTCTCTCTCCACCCGTTTCCAATCAAAAAGTCCCCGCATCTCGTCACTCGCCAGATTACAAAGTATCCCACCGGCTTTTTTAATATCTTCTATAAACAAGTCGGTAAGAACCGGCTTCCAATACTCAAACATGGTTCGGGTACCGGGTTCGGGCAATCGGACATCTCCTTCGAGCCTGTAAGGTCGAATCACGTCGAGAGGACGCAGCAGCCCATAGCAAAACGAAGTCAACCTCAAATGGTCCTGAGCATATCGGAAATCTTCATCCGAAAAATCTTTGGGAGAAAGTCTTTTAAAAACAATCCCGGTATAAGCCAGCAGCGCAGGCAGCTCCCGAGTCGCTTCGGAATGAAAGTCCTGATAGCGCTTATAATTCTCAACAGCAATCTTAGCATTTACCCGCAACAGGCGCTCCAACTCTCCGACAGAGAATTGAGACATTTGCAAAGCGACCTCCGCTGCCTCCTTCCGGAAGGGGGGAAATGTGGTGAGAGGCGTTTTCACTTTCGAAACGTCACTCATGGTTTTGGCGCAAGATAAAAGTATCAGCATAGGCTTCTTTCCTTATTTCAATGTTTCAAAGGAACAAAATTAATAGAAAAACGGGAGTATGCACTTTTTTTCTTACTTTTGTACTGTCACTAAAACCTGAAAAACTAACATTTTACCTAAAATGAAGATTAAACGACTCTACTTACTGGGAGCCTGGCTCCTTTTGGGCGTCAGTGCTTCGGCCCAGAACACAAGTATTCAACCACAACCACAACAGATTCTTTCGGAAACGCAGGCTCTGAGTCTGCCGGATACCTATCTGATTGTCGGAGAAACAGAAGCAAACCCGCATGCCGTCAGTGCACTGAAAGCTTTACTTGCCGGAAAAAAGACAGATAAGGACGGAATTCGCATCTATATCGGTGAAAAAGGGGATAAAGCTATCCGTAAATTCGCCCGGCAAATTCCCAATCAGAAAGAAGGATATTATTTAGCTGTCAACGACAAAGAAATCGTATTGGCCGGACAAGACGAACGGGGAACCTTCTATGCTTTGCAAACCCTATCACAACTGCTGAACAATAACCAATTGCCTGTAGTTGAAATCAAGGACTATCCTTCCATCCGCTTCCGCGGTGTAGTCGAAGGATTCTATGGAACTCCATGGAGCCACGAAGCCCGTCTCCGTCAGTTGAAATTCTACGGAGAAAATAAGATGAATACCTATATCTATGGTCCTAAAGACGACCCGTATCACAGTTCCCCCAACTGGCGTTTGCCTTATCCGGAAAAAGAGGCGCTTCAGTTACAGGAGTTGGTAAAAGTGGCCAATGAAAACGAAGTGGACTTTGTATGGGCCATTCACCCGGGACAAGATATCAAATGGAATCAGGAAGACCGTGATCTGCTGCTGGCTAAATTCGAGAAGATGTATGATCTGGGAGTACGTTCGTTCGCAGTATTCTTCGATGATATTTCGGGGGAAGGAACCAACCCGAACAAACAGGCTGAACTACTGAACTACATTGACGAGAAATTTGTAAAGGCCAAACCGGACGTTACCCCGCTGGTCATGTGCCCTACCGAATATAACAAAAGCTGGTCGAACCCGAAAGGTAATTACCTGACTACTTTGGGTGAGAAACTGAACCCTTCTATCCAGATTATGTGGACGGGCGACCGTGTGATTTCCGACATAACCAAAGATGGTATTGCCTGGATCAACAAGCGCATCAAGCGCCCGGCGTATATCTGGTGGAATTTTCCGGTATCCGATTACGTACGCGACCATTTGCTGCTCGGACCGGTTTACGGCAACGACACCCAGATTGCCGATCAGATGTCAGGCTTCGTCACCAACCCGATGGAACATGCCGAAGCATCTAAAATAGCAATTTACAGTGTAGCCAGTTATGCATGGAATCCGGAAAAATATGACAGCGAACAGACATGGAAAGATGCCATACGCACCATTTTGCCGAGTGCTGCGGAGGAACTGGAATTCTTCGCCGCACACAACTCTGACCTGGGTCCGAACGGACATAAATACCGCCGGGACGAATCGGTTGAATTACAGCCTGTAGCTAAGCTTTTTCTCGACAGCTATCTGAAAAACGGCTCGTATACTGAAGCAGACTTCAACTCCTTGAAAGCAACCTTCGGCAAGATGACAGAGTCCGGTGATATTCTGATGACCAACACCGAAAACCAACCTTTGATTGCAGAAATGATGCCCTGGCTCCGTCAATTCAAATTATTGGGTGAAACCGGACAAGAAGTATTGTCTATGGTCAAAGCTTACAAAGAAGGTGACAACTCACTTTTTATCCGGAAATACCGCCATGTGAAAGCACTGCAACAACAGATGTTCCAAGTGGACCAGACTTATAACCAAAACCCTTACCAGCCGGGTGTAAAAACAGCAACTAAAGTGATCAAACCACTGATCGACCAAACGTTCACTACGGTGACCGAACGCTATAACAAGCAAAACGGTACACAGCTGGATGCCGCAACGGACTACATGCCTCACAAACTGACAAGTGACGTAGAGCAACTACGCAATCAGCCGTTACAGATCAAAACAAACCGTATATTGGTATCGCCTGCCAACGAAGTAATCAAATGGGGAGCGGGACGTACGTTGACCATCGAACTGGATCAAACTTATCCGGGACAGAGCCTGGATATAGATTTCGGCAAACCGGATGTAGCCGCCTGGGGACGACTTGAAGTTTCAGCCGATGGCAAAGAATGGCAAAAAGCTGACTTCAAACAGGAAAAGAACCGGATCACGCTTAACCTGAAACAAGCTCCGGTGAAAGCTGTCCGTTTCAGCAATACCGGCAATACGGAACAAGAAGTTTATCTTCGCCGTTTTATCATTACTCTGGACAAATAAAAACTTATTCAATCTGTGTAAAAAGCCCCTTCCGGTATTTTCGCTAAAATACGGAAGGGGCGCACACAAACAAAACAAACAATAATTCATCAACAGCCTTCACAGGCTATACCGATGAATATCACTAAAGATAGCATACAAAGAGTATGCTCGTGAAAAAGCTGCCTTTTCAAGGCTACAGAGGATAAGATTAATCATTCAGCATGTTCATTTACCTTCGTACAAGAGCTTTCTCTTTCCTGTAATACACGAAATTTCATTTGCTGCTGTTCCCGCCAGTAGTAAAAACCTCCACACGAAATTTTGCATAAAACAACATATTCAGTTTTACGCTTCCGCATCAGACGCAATAGAGGTGTACATAAAAACTTATCCGGTTCGGAAACACGCACCCTGATTGTTTTTCGTCCGGAAGTAGTTCCGTCCGGACAGGGCAACCAGTCTATATCAAGTATGCCCAGAAGAGAATAACAATAAAAGGCAGAATGTTCATAGGCATACCATGCTCCTTCTTCCTGATACAGGAAAATACAATCAACATTCTGTGCTTCTATTTGCAATATCTCTTCCAGGGTCATACTACCGCAACGTTCTATTGAATAACTACTATCTTACGGGCTACAGTTTCCCCGCCGGAGGCGGAAGTCATCAGTACAGTCCCTCTCCTGTTCGCTCCGAAAGCTACGTGCAAATAAGCATGCGAACTATATTTGCTACTGAGTTCCGACACCATACCGTCTCCCGGAAATGCTCCGGGAGATGCGGCGGATGGGTGCAGAAAGAGCCAGCCGGCAGACGTCGGATTCAATACCCGGACCGTCCAGTTACGGTCGGTTGAACCAACCAAATCGAAAACAAACGAATCGGTATCTTTCTGGTCCGATATAATGGGATTCCAACTGACACGAACCGGCTGAGACAGATTATCACACGTCATAGTCAAGGTTGTAGATACGGCACTATTGGCCGGTGAGGTAAAATCCCCTGTTATTTTATACTTATTACTTCCTAAAGCTTGTGCAGACAGATTGGTCAGCCAATTACAATCGGCAGGTAGGGTCAGAACCGGCTGAACACCACGGCTGGAATATACGGTACAAATATCTACGCCCGTCGCCGATGTAGTCACACCTGTTTTTCCATATAGGCTGAATACATTATTAGACGATGCCATACGGTATTCACCGTCGGCCACAATACAGGGCAAATCCGTGTCTTCATCCGTCAACTCCACTTTCAGAGCATTCGAAGGTGCAGAAGCCACAGCAATATCCGGATTTTCATATCCCGGACCATTGACGCCCACCACCGTAACAATATAACGGTGGTTACGTACAATGTTCAGAGGAGCTCCGTTGTTACCGGTCATTACTACCTTATAATAGCCTTTTTTTCCCTTATACCGGGCTGCAATGACTACTCCCATATAGTCGGAAGCCGAACAATTGCGCTCATAAATGTATAAAGATGGTTCCGCACCATTAACCCAACCCTTACGATAATCCAGATAGGTTCCACCGGTAACCGGATTTGCGGTAACGGGAGTGTTAACTTCTCCTGTGCAATCGGTCGGAGCCAGGAAGCCATGACAGGCTCCCTGATGTACGGTAATTCCTTCGATGACAAAATCATCCAGTCCGGTATTTACACCCCCACTACCCTTCTTCACTTGTATACAGGCAGTGGAACGCAACAGTTTCACACCCTCTGCTTTCGTCACGATATTGATTCCGTTGAGAGCAAAACGTCCCCACATGACCAAAGGCATCACATGGTTTAGCAATGTGCTCTCTCCTTCATCCACATGTTCGAGCGAGGCTGTCTGCAAAGAAGAGATAGCCGCATTTTCTGCCATACCCGGAGTTATATCACCAAAGTTCAAGCGATCCGAAGTGCCATCAGCACTCCGCCCGTTTGCAACCAGATGAATGATACGCCGTTCCGAAGTGGCATCCAAACGGACTGTGAAATTAATCCCCGTTCCGGTAACAACCAACCTGTCATTCTCTACTTTGACACGCTCCATAAACTTTGCGTCTTTGTCGAATATCAGCAAGTCTACGTTCTTAATATCGGTATCCGTATACAGGCCACCGGCACGAGTAAGCGTATTCACTGACTCCGGCTGCGGCAAGGTTACCGAAACAGCAACATCTATCTTCCCATAAGCGGGTTTCTGTTCCTCTTCCTCATGACTACACGAGACAAACAGAAGGGCAACCAGTATACCTATTATATATTGTATTTTCATACTATAGCTCTTAATTTTCATTATACACATTAAAGCTACCTCCTTTCTCCTCGATAATTATTAGAGTAAGTATCAACTACTGTAGGAGCCCAATAAGGTTTCTGAGTCTCTTCTACACTTCTCATTGGAACCCGTACCGAACGAGTACCTGTCCACACAGTTCCTTTCCAATTTATTTTTGCAGTGTGTTTCTTACGGTCATATACAATATCACAAATATGGTCATATTGCTTAGAACCGGAAGCCTGCACACTAAACTTATTTGTAGAAGTGTAAACCAGTGTTCCACCTTGATTGACAAAATTCGTACCGACATGACTCATAGTACCACCCAAATAAGCATAGATATTACAAGTCATCGGGATACCACCTCCTCTATACCATCCGGCATTTACCTGCAAGGTTACTGTACGTGGCAATAACCCCGGAGCATTCGGTTCTATGCCATGTTGACCGGGATAAGGTGCAGAATTAATTACCGGAGCATTAAAGAATGCAGTTTCTCCTTGTCCAGATTGAGCATCACCACCCCATTTCAATAGCTCCTTACTATCATAGTTAACCACACTACCTTGACTCCAGCCAACCCACTGATTCTGGAATGCATCTACCGAACTTGTATTGTAAGTAATGCCATTTACCACAACAGATGTAGGATTTCCTGTGAACCCAACTTTTACATCTACGTCATTCGAATCCCAAACAAACTGTACAACAAAATAATTAAACTCTGGGATACGAACAATTATAGCTTGAAGCACTGATACTTTAACTGTATAATCAGGATCATCAATATGTCCAAGAGTTATTTCTCCATAACGTTCTTCTTCATTTGGTTCACGATCGCAGACAAAAGTAAAAATACCGGTTGCAGGATTGTAACCCGTCTCTGGTGCGGGATGTATCCAATCTGGCTTATTAATGATAGTCAAATCACGAGTATCTCCACCATATACTTTCACATTGTTTACAGTACATGTAGTATCCGGATGCACAGTAGGCTGTGCAACCTCAATCAAATCATCGATAATACCTATAAATAAATTACTTAAATGGACAGTATCCGTATCAAGAGTCGTCATATTTTTAAAAACCGCCTGTCCTTCTCCATAATATTCATCATACAATGAATCATCACTGGTAGAGGTTCTTGTAAAAGTTACAGCTGTACTCCCTGTTGCCCCTTGGGTAGTAGCAGCAGTCGCCTTGGAACTTTGAGCCAGTAATTTCCAATTTCCACCAACAGACTGAACATCAAGTGAAGCAGTTGGATGTGGAGGACTAAATTGTAGTTTGTTGACACTAACTTTGATTGTACCTCTATCCGGTCTTTGTGTAACCGGTATTTTCTTGGTCACATTATTTGCTTTAATGGTAATATACGAAGTACGCGGATGATTATCCACATAGCTATCCAGATCAGCAGTAATTTCCACCGCATTCCCATCCAACTTTTTCACCGAAGTAATCCACGTGGCCTCAGGTGCCTTCTCCACTGTATATTCTCGGGCATTGGTATTTACATGTATCGTGTCTTTGAATGCCATCCCCACCGAAGCTTTATCCGTATAGAGTTGGGTCTGTGACAAATCGGCTTCCAACTGTGTATCTTGCCAGTTTAATATCTCAGTAGAGACATCGAGCTTTCCACCAAGGAAAATGCGTACCAACAAAATTCCGTTTACTCGTGGAACCCGAGGAATTACCACATCCGTCTTCTCGAAACGTGTACCTCCTTCACTGGCCAGATCGACACTCAGTTTAAGATGGCTGGTAGTCGTGTCGGTCGGAAGCGCATTCAGATAATCAGTTCCTTTATGGGCCGGCACAATAAACCGAAGCGTATCACTATACTGATGACCCGCCATTGCAGTATTATTATGTATAGTAAAGGTACCGGTCATAGGTTCCGCACTCACAGTAGGGTTGTTTTTATTGGGGTATAACCCTCCTTCCCAATTAAGAGTCGTAGGCACATTACTCAATTTCATCGTGTGGGTGCCATTGATATCCAGTCCTCCGGCATCAGCTATCACGACTTTGACCAATGCAACGTTCCGTGAAAGTAATGCTGTTTCGGAAGCGACATTATCCTGACCGGCAGCTACCTGCTGTCCGGTAATATAAGCCGTACGCAACTCAGGCATAGACGGCAAATTTCCACCGGAGGAACGGGTTTCCCACATTTTCAGTGATGAACGACCCTGTCCACGGACAGGCTGAACCAATTCACTGTTTATATCCCTGTCGGCACTGACCAACGTAATATCCCACGTACCTGCCGCAACCGGCATGGTAAGGCGGTCTGCAGCGTAAGTCACATCCGGCACTTTCTGCCTGAACTGTCCGGTAGCAGCCCCATCTCCATCAAACAGATAGACTTGCGTATTATTGATAATATCAGCAGAAGCTCTCGTCATCCTGAAAATCAATGAAGGATTACCATTGGTTCCCCCTGGCGATTCCCTGTCATCCGTACAAGCAAACGCCAGAAAAAGCAGCAAGCCCATCAACCCTGTATATATTCTTTTTCCTGTCATAGTTCTTTTTTCATCCATTTTCTTCTGAGCAGACAAGAAGACCTTGCATTTGAAATGCAAGGCACTCTTATCCCTAAGAATCATTTTATTTCCGGATCGTAAACTCTGCCATACGTTCTGCGTCAGACACACTGATCGGCTGTGCACCCGTAGGCTGATTTACAGATTTGATTTTCAGTTTCACCTGTTTTTCCAAAGCATCCGTACTGAACAATACTACTCCATTCACATTGGCCGAACTATGGTTGCCGTCTCCACTGATGCGTAGGTCATGCAGGTTGGTAAAGACAAAGTCTTTTCCTTCTTTTGCCGTAGCATCGGGCAATGTCACACAGTTAACAATAATATCACTACCTGTGGCATTAGTCAGTAAAGCTCCGTCTGAAGCACGCAACAGCGAAACGGTGAAGAAGCCCGACACCACATTATTATTTACTCTGTGGTCGCCAAGTGAAGTTATGGCCAAGCGTGCCGGCTGATCAACAACAATTCCGCTGCAACTCAACAATTCACCATCAAAAGCGACATTGGAACCACTCAGGCTATGTACTTTATTGAAATTCACCACTACGGTTTTAGGAAGTTCATAGCGGGTATCCTCCAATGTTCTGACATTAAAAGATGACTTTTGCGAACCATTGGCAAATATCACTCTCGGCGTCAATCCCATATCGAAATCAAGCGCATCGGCTGTGCCTTCTCCATAAATGCCATCCACTATAATATTGGCTCCCGTTGCATTAGTCAAAGGAGTTCCGTCGGTCTTAAATAATCCCAGTTCATATAAAATATCTTTGGATCCCTCTTCTCCGCGCTCCGTACGTACCAACTTTACAACCGCCTGCTGATCTTCGATAACCGCTTTTCCTACAGGCTTCACCAGATAACTCTGCTGAACATCTGACAATAACAATTCAAAATCCTTCACACCTTCGATCAGATCATTCGCCTTTACCGGAACCTCAATATCCTGTTTCACCAGATAGCGGTCAGCCGTTCCGCGTGAGGGAGTGAAAGAGAGCTTTCCCTTCACCGGAGTAAAGTTATTGGCCGTTGTAGCCGATGCTTCGCGAGTGGCATAACCTACACTCACAGGAACAGGCGCTCCCTCTTTCGTGGTGGCATATCCGGTCAGTGTCACAGTAAACACAGCGGTGGCTGTTCCGTTTACCGGCTTGGTTATTTTCACGTCCGAGACATAGAGTCCATGTCCGAGCTTGACAAGACGGCTACCACTACCCAGAAAAAGTAACTCCCCGGATGATGCAGTCAAGGCCTGACGGTAAATGGTAGGTTTATTATCCGTCACATAACGGTCAAACTCTTTCTCACCTGTAGCAGAATACATACAAACCCGGCCCTCATCCGAAGACAGCAGCAACACTTCACCGTTGTTAGTCACCTTAATCTTATCAAAGTTACCATCAATCGTTCGGTCAAACTCAGCTTTTCCTGTCGGCAATATACGGACAAATGTTCCTCTGCGTGCGTTGACGTCATAAGTGGTTACCACTGATTCGCCGGTAGTCCGGTTCATACCCACACCTCTCACACTTCCGTTCGAGGTACCCGAGTACAAAGCTGTTCCGTCATTTCGCAATAAAGCGTAATATCCTTTATTACCACTGCCTCCTACTAATATATTACCATTGCGGGCCACCCGTAAATGGTTGAGCGTTGCCGATCCCTGGTTGGCAGGTATCAGTGTTTTAGCAAAAACAATATCACCTTCCGGACGAATCTTATAAATAATACCTCCATCTGTCGATGAATTACCGGTAACAATCACCGAACCGTCATTGATATTGGCGTTCAGGCCTGTCACTATAAATCGTTTAGCCGGAATGGCAGTCACATAATAAGGTTTCCCTTTATCATCTAACCGGACCACCACCGTCTGTTCTTTTTCTCTGTCTCCGGAGAAAGCCGCACAGATATATTCAGTCGTGTTGCCCAACACCTCAAACTGGTCACAATAGCCACTTCCGGTGTTCTTATACTGATAAATCACTCTACCCGATTTATCTACTTTCAAGAGAATACCTTGCCGACCGCTTCCTCCTTTCGGCTCCATACCGGAAAGTATCAATGATCCGCTTCGTAGCAGGGCACCTTTCAGAAGCTCGCTTCCTTGTCCTCCCGCATAAATATTGGTAACAATATGACCACTACGGTCTAATATGACCGCCCGTCCGCTCAGCGTCACATTATCCTTTCTGCCTTTTGTATTCATCACAGCAGATTGTCCGACAAGCAGGATATGATTGTCCTCCAACTCTGTCAGCTCATTAACAGCAGTAAACCCGGCCAACGGTAACGAAAAGAGTACCTCACCTTCTCTTCCTATCCAGGTCAGATTGTACTTCTGTCCCTCTTTGCCTACCATAGCCACTTCGTCACCGGCCAACGGGCATACCAGTTGTATCTGGTTCTTATCGCCATATTTCTTATCGAAAACCACCGGCATATATTGGGCTCTCACCTGCAGACAGGCTATGACGCTCAGCAGGAACAGTATCCACACTCTATGAATTCTTGTCTTCTTCATATATCGTTTACTTTTTTATATTTCTACCTCTTATTATATATTTCGACACGCCTTGCCCGACGGTTCACTTGTATCCAGTCGATACCTCCCTCCGGCCAGCGATGATACTCAATTTCCTCTTTCACCTCTTCCGGAGAAAGTTTTATCCTACCATGGGCCTGTATACCGAAACGTACATTTAAACCATGATTGCGCAGGAACTCTGCAACACTCTCTGCCCTTCGTTCTGACAATGAATAGTTATAACTGTCACTTCCTATCTCATCGGCAAAACCATCGAACCTCAGTTCCGAAAACTGGTAGGTACCCATTTCATTGATAAACTGCTCAAGCCTCCGTACAGATTCATCGGTCAGTTCATCCGAATCGAAATCAAAATAAAGAGTCATCAGCAAACCTTCAGGTGCATATTGCTTCAATGCAACAGACTCCGGAGAAACTGTTTCCGTAGCTCCGTTCAACAACAAAGCGCCACCCAAAATCGCATTCTCCTCACTCATCCCGTAAAAGGGCATCCCCTGCTGAGTACCTAAATCTTCTACCGTACGGAGGTAATAAATATCATCTCTTGAAGCCATCTCACGATCGGATACAAAATAAGCAGTTCGTAAATCGAGCGGACACATATAATAATCGTTGAAGACGGAATTTACCGGATGGGGAAAATGACTGATACTGCCCGGCACTACCCCATCCTTATCATAATAAGCACTGAACAGGTCATAACCACCGAATCCCGGCAGCCCGTTAGACGAAAAGATGAGACGTCCTTTATAGATTACAGGAAAGATCTCATCACCTTCCGTGTTGACATCCGGTCCCAGATTTACAGGGGTTCCCCATGTCCGGGCCTCGTCATCCCAATGAACAACATACAAGTCAAACCCTCCGTATCCTCCCGGCATGTCGGAAGTGAACAATAATGATCTACCTTCATTGAATAAGTAAGGATGGGCATACGAAGACATCTCCTCCTGTGGAAAAGCCGGAACATACTTCGTAAACCGTTTCTTTTTATTCTTTAGCACAGAATAGAACAACTTTGTACGGAAAGGGCGTAGTTTCCGGTCTGCCATCTCCACTGTTGTCTTCTCTTTATCGTACTCAATGACTGTAGCTACCATTGACTTCATATCCGGCGAAAAGGTCACCGGACCATTCTGCAAGTCAGCAGGTATCTTCCGAAAATATCCATAATATCTCGGAGGTTTCTGAGCCTCGGCACCGGGTTCACCGGTTTCGTCAAGTGCATAATAGTGAGTACGATGAAAGAACAACTTTCCCGGATCATTGAATTTACTGTAGCTAATGGCATAAAACGGCTGCTCACCATAATTTCCAACCCAAAATTCAGCATTCGGTGTATTCAGTGATAAACGTTTTGCCGAAAATCCGGGGTCTTCCTGAACCGAATGGCGCATGGCAAGTGCCTCTAACGTATTCTGATAACGCTGATAGCGACTATATATATCCTTATAGGCATTATCCAGGCAGATAGCTTCTGCTTTGCGGGCCTGTCCCTGAAAGCGCAAGGCATCTATATAGTCACAGACATCATCTACCCCGAGCAGATCCGGACGCAACCCCATTGCTTTATCATAATGTTCTGAGGCGCGACCGTATTCCCTCACCATGAAATACAAACGTGCTGTTTTGAGATGAAGCGCAGCCTGACTGTCCTCATCTTTTTCACGCCTGATAGCCGTTTCGTACTGGGCCATCGCTTTATCAAATTTCTGCCTGATAAAATTACGGTCTGCCCGCCGTTCTATCCGCCCTATCTTCCGCTCCTGCGCAACGGAAGGCATAGTTCCTCCCATTAAAAAAAGGAATGCGGCAGCCGACAGGAGAATCTGTATCTTCTTCTTTCTCATTTCAGCAACTTTTTATCAGTAACATTAGCGGAATATATTATAAGTAAGATTTACACCAAACTTAGTCGGACCAATCCATCTCTTGGTTTTCTTACGTTCCAAAGGGAAATTTACATACTCTCCGCCCAAATAATATTTATTATATTGGAGGTGCGCATATCCCAGCCCAATATTCAGATCCAGCCCCCAACGAGAGTTGAAAGCAAATTTATATCCGGTTGAGATACCACCTGACACTCCCCAGCCTTTACGACGATAACTCTGTAACGGATCATTATGCTTCAACAAACCAATATTAAAGTTACCGTACATGGCATAAGGACCTATGTAAAATCCATCCCACGAATCATTAGTATAGAAGTTACGCGGATTCACATAATAGCGCAATTCAACACTGCTTTGGAGTGCCCGAAACACTTCTTCATGTTTCTTGAATAAATACGGCATCCATAGCACTTCACCGTTCACCGTGAGTTGCCTCGTCAATGTATACTCAAAGCCAACGTTAGGCGAACCGGTCAGCCAAAAAGGAATATTCACTTTGACACTTTGTGCCTGTACTCCGCTGATTAAGCAAAATAAAACGGCGACACTCAAAATATGTCGTATAACTGATTTCATTCTAATTCTCTTTTATATGTATATATGTATCATTCCATGTCCGTATCTCCACTCTCGATATCTTCGTTCCATCCTACAACCGATATCTTAATAACGGTATAAGATTCGATTTCAATAATTATACGTTTACCATGCAATAGCCGTAACGGCAATCCTGTCTCCCTTTCCGTAACTTCCACGGGCAAATGGTTGACAACTGCTCCATTTTCATCGAGAAATGTATAATTCAACCTCATCGGTTCATTCTCCACAGAAGGAATAAAACGATGATCTACCTCTAATACATCGGCTTTCTCCTGTACGGGTAATGTTCCGAAATGAAACATTTTATCCTCAGGAGTCAATCGGCCGGTCAGAGTATCATTTTTGAGGTATTGCATCACAGGTGCTCCTTCCGCAAGCAATTGTACCTTCTTTATATGCGATACATCACCGGGAAATTTCTTAAACCGAACCGTTATACGTCCGGTATAGCGTTCCAGTGCTGCGGTATCGGTCTGTAAAATGCCCGGATGTACAATTGCGGGTACGAACTTCTGGAATAATATATCCGAAGGCTGTACATATCTGTTCGGTCCGGTAGAACTGCTTTTCAGAATAAAAGCAGAAGCATCCAGATGTTGCCCGTCCACAAACGTAAGACTGTCCGTATTGGTATAACAGTATACTTTATATTCGCCGGGAGTTAACCTAAAACTAAACAAGCCCGCCTCCATGCGCGGATCTTTATCCCATGGAGAGGTTGCATAACGTGCGCCGACCAATGTTCCGGCATCGTTATAGACCAGCACTCGACAATCACTGACAGTCTTGTTCAGAACCTCGGGTACAAAAACCTGATAATTCGTTTCATCTTCAAAATAATCATATGTACACGACGCAAGCGAAAGTAAGACTGCTACACCAGTAAATAATACTATGAGAAGTCTGTTTTTTCTCATGTTCTATAGTTTATTTCATTATCCTCCCCCGAGGCCCTCAGGAGCAGCAAACACACCCTCTTGCTTCCTGCTCCCAGACCATGACTCCAAGGGGAGTAAAAAGAAAGTTTTTACATTATAATATCTGAATTTACAATATTGCTATCCCAAGGTGTAGGAGCCCCTACAGTAATTGTCAGGCCACCATATTCCGTAGGAGTTACAGGTACAGTCGTACTTCCGCCGGTACGTAAAGTCAGGTTTACTTCACGAATCACATTCGGTACAAAATTCTCTTTAACCACTCCGGACCAATAAACGGTAGCTTCATCGGAAAGTGCAGTACCATCTCCCAAAATATGTCCGGCTTTACCACGTCCTGATACCACTATAAAATACTGACGCTGTCTGTCAGCCGTACCGGTAGTTGCAGAATCATTAACGCGTCCACCATTATTGGGGAATACAACCACATCTCTCCACATCGTGAAGTTTCCGTTTAAAATCGTTCCTCCAGGGTTATAACCGGATCCGGGCTCAGCCGTTTTAAAGACTTCACCATCCGAAATAGACAATATGTTAGTAGCAGTCGAGGTAGCACTTACTCCTCCGTCATTCCCTGCCATCACTTTCAGATAATCCGGCAAGCGATAAATCATAATAGAAGCGTCTTGTGTAAAGTCAACCCCTTTGGCGGTATTCTCATTATTCGTATTTCCTTCTTTATCCTTTACGTTCAGACGGACACGCATCAAAGAGACTTCACGTTTCAAAGCAATCGGAGATGGAGTTGCAGTAGCATCCGAAGAAATGACTACACCTGAAACAGCTCCCATAAAAATCTCGGCAGGTTCCGTATAGGCCGTATTGCCTGCCAAGGCAGCAGAACAAAAAGTAGGGAATGCACCTGGCTTATATTTCATCACCATGTTCTGCACCTGTTTCTGACGTACATTCCACATTCCCCATTCTACAGGAGTTGTGCCCCCATCCAAATAGGTATTGATAGCATCCGCTGAACTTTTCGCATTTGCTATAGCAACCATCGTATATGTACCAGCAGGCACATCTGTATAAGTAAAAGTAGTATTCCCGTCTGTTGGATTAACTACATCTGAAAACCGCACGATATTGCTTGCGTCATACAGCAAAATCTGCACCTGACGGATTTTACTCCACGATGTTTCCGGCACTGCAGTAGATTGCGCAGCTCTCGTCTTACCTCCTTGTTCCATACTTGTTCCTTCAAAGTTCAACTTAACTATAAAGTTAGTCTTCGAGTTCCCACCAGGAACTTCTCCTGAAGGAAGTTCATTGTGCTCTGAACAAGCACTCATGGCCATTGCAGCGAGCAAAGACCATAAAAACACAGATTTCTTTTTCATAAATAATTCACTTTAGTTTCTACTTAATATTTGATTCAGACAGAATGTTGGTTTCTTATCTCAATCGATCTGCCCGTTACTTCGTAGGTAACGGGTCTACACAAATTCCAAGACAAAGAGGCGTCTTTCAAGGAGTTGTTTTTACTAAAATGAATCTTTACGGTCTCAAAAAAGACAATAAAATCCTTTCCCATCTTTCAACCTGAAAAATGGAAGAATCTTTTGTTGTCTTTTTCGAAGAACAACCCAATAAAAATGTTCAGTTATTTAATATCTATTGCAAAAATAATTGTTTTATTATGCGTATTTCAAAAAATATATTTAAATTTGCCGCCGATATCACCTTCCGTTACCTACGAAGTAACGGATAATATTTCAACTAATAATCAACTGATTAGCTTCTAATATTTTTATCTATTCCTCTTTTCTTCTTCGATAAAATATATGTAATAAGAGAACGATTCATCCGGTTTACCTCATCATCCCTGTAAGGTTGAAAATAAGTCTCAGTCACTTTCACCGAAGAATGCCCCATAGCATTACAAATCAAATTTGAATTATAATTCTGCCGGAGTGCCGTAGTCGCCCAGGTATGACGTGCCACATAAGTACTTAGCCGTTCCCTGATTCCCAAGGTATTTGCCACCTGTGTCAGGCGATGGTTCAGAAGACGCAACATACGGGTATATTGCCCATATTCATTCTCACCGGGATTTTGGATAATAGGAAAAAGATAAGGTGAATCCGGAATCGCATACATATACCTCCGTATAATTTCCATTGCCTCTTTGCCCACCACCACAGTCAGTTTACGACTGGTTTTGCGCCGGTGATACGTAATTACATTTCCCTGTAAATCGCATCTGCGCAAAAAAGCAAGATCTACAAACGGCATCCCGCGAAGCAGAAACAAAAGAACAAACAAATCCCGGCTGAAAGCTAATTTTTCCGGCAATGGTTTCTGGTCCGTCATCAGTTTACATATCACCTCCGGCGAAACAGCCCTTTTTACGGGACAGTCAATTCCGGTATGCACTTTATTGAAAAGACGTGGCACATAAGTTGCCACTCCCCGCTCCAGCGCCTGATTATACACAGATCTCAGCATACGCATGTAAGTAGAAATAGTGTTCCATTTAAGTTGATCAGCCAGCAGTTTCTGTTCAAACAAAGCTAACCATTCGGGAGTCAGTTGGCTAAAGGTGATTTCACGTCCATTCATAAATTTTTTCAGTCGATTTAAAGTGCTCTGATATACATGGGCAGTACCATTACGTTGCTCTTTTTTCAGTTCGACTATTCGCTTCTCCATAAATCGAGTCAAAAGTTCTTTTTTCATTTTAAGTCTGTTAAGATTACAAATTAGATTATTGCAAGCTTTTGCTTATCCATTTCATATATCAGACTGATATTTCAACAAATTGCAAAAAGCGTAGTGCCATAACAAACCAACTGCATAATTATCTCTTTTTTTTAGATAACTTTGCAGCCTTCGAAAAACTTTTAACCACAATTGGAATAGACAAAACCGATTCTTCTCAAGAAGCCGTTTCAATCATTTCTCAGTATTCACAGTCTCAGGCTTCGCAACCTGACTTGTCACAAGTGTATTTTTCTCAGTAGTATTACAAGTACCGTTAAATCTGGCTTTCGATTCTATTTCAAGTTTACATGTATAAACATCGCCATTCATTGTACATCCCGATTTCATAACCAAATCTTCTGCCACCTGAATATCTCCCTGTAACATCCCGTGTAACACAGCACCGGTACACGTCACATTTCCTTTGATTCTTCCCTGAGGACCAATCACTACTTTCCCTTTACAGGAAACATTTCCTTCTATTATTCCATCTAAACGCAAATCCCCTTCTACCGTGATTGCTCCTTTCACCATTGTTCCCAATGCTATTGTAGTCAGTTTATCAATACCGACTTTCACAGTCTTTACAGAATAATCTTCATTCTTTTTCTTTCCAAACATATTAAAATCTGAATTATGTAAATTAAAAAAGGACGAACATTCTTCTGATACCAAATATTAAGTAGATTACAAATATAAGTTAATTATAAGACAGGCAGAAGAAAAAGACGAGAAAAAGACAACAGGTCACTATAAAAAGGGGAGAAACTGTTTCCAAGTTTCCCCCCTCTCCCTTATTATTTATCGCTACGGACAGTACTATTTATATTCCTGCCAGCTCTTTATCTGAATATCTTCAAGCTTCAAATCACAGAATGCTTCGATAAATGCACTCGCCAGACGCGCGTTGGTTATCAATGGGATATTATGATCGATTGCGCCACGACGGATACGATAACCATTTGTCAGCTCACGTTTCGAATGATTCTTGGGAATATTCACAATCAAGTCGAACTTATGGTCGGCAATCATCTTCATCACATTGTTCTCGGCCCCCGGTTTTTCATCCGGCCAGTAAACCGGAGTAGTATCTACACCATGTGCATTCAGAAAAGCAGCAGTTCCGGCTGTTGCATAAATCTTATATCCCTGGTTGAACAACATGCGGCTTGCTTCCAGCAAATCGACTTTCGACTTCATTGCACCTGAAGAGAACATCACTCCCTTTTCAGGAATTTTAAAGCCGGTAGCAATCATTGCATTCAGCAGTGCTTCAGAAAAGTCGTCACCAATGCAGCCCACCTCACCGGTAGACGACATATCTACACCTAAAACCGGATCGGCTTTGTGCAAACGTGAGAAAGAGAATTGAGAAGCTTTCACTCCAATCCAGTCGATATCAAATGCCGACTTATCGGGACGGCTGTATGGAGCGTCGAGCATAATGCGGGTAGCAGTCTCAATAAAGTTACGTTTCAACACCTTAGAAACGAACGGGAAACTACGTGAAGCACGTAAGTTACATTCGATAACTTTAACTTCGTTGTTGCGAGCCAGGAATTGAATATTGAACGGTCCCGAAATATTAAGCTCTTTCGCAATCTGGCGGCTGATTTTCTTAATGCGGCGCGCTGTTGCAAAATAGATTTTCTGTGCCGGGAATACCAGCGTAGCGTCACCCGAGTGCACTCCGGCAAACTCGATATGTTCTGAGATAGCATATTCTACCACTTCTCCATTCTGTGCCACTGCGTCGAATTCAATTTCCTTGGTATTCTCAAGGAACTGAGAAACAACTACCGGATACTCTTTCGATACCTCAGCAGCCATCTTCAGGAAGTTCTCCAACTCCTCGTCATCATAGCAAACATTCATTGCAGCACCCGACAATACATAAGACGGACGAACCAGCACCGGATAACCTACTTTCTCCACAAACCCTTTCACATCTTCCAAGCTGGTCAGCTCCTGCCATGCCGGCTGGTCGATACCCAACTGATCAAGCATTGCAGAGAACTTATTACGGTTTTCTGCCCGGTCGATAGAAACAGGAGAAGTACCCAATACCGGAACAGACTGACGATACAGTTTCATAGCAAGGTTATTCGGAATCTGTCCACCTACGGATACAATCACACCGCGAGGTTGTTCCAGATCGATCACGTCGAGCACACGTTCGAACGAAAGTTCGTCGAAGTACAGACGATCACACATATCATAATCAGTAGACACCGTTTCGGGATTATAATTGATCATAATCGATTTATATCCCAGTTTGCGAGCAGTCTGCACAGCATTTACCGAACACCAGTCGAACTCAACCGAGCTACCAATGCGATAAGCACCCGATCCTAACACAACTACTGACTTTTCATTTTTATAATAGTTCACATCATAACCCTGAACCGCATAAGTCATATAAAGGTAGTTTGTCAGTTCCGGATGTTCGGAAGCAATGGTATTGATGCGTTTCACGGCCGGAAGGATACCCAGTTCTTTACGACGGGCACGTACCATCAGGTTCTCTTTCTCCATATTTCCTGCCGGATTCAACACAAAGCGCGCAATCTGGAAGTCAGAGAAGCCCAGCACTTTGGCCTCCCTCAATACGTCTGCAGGAATATCCTCTACCTTATCATAAGCAGACAACTTCGCTTTATAGTCAACGATATTTTTCAGTTTGCCCAAGAACCACGGGTCAATCTTTGTCAGTTCATGGATACGCTCTATCGTATAGCCATCTTCCATGGCCTGAGCCAGAGCGAAAACACGTAAATCCGTCGGGTGAGAAAGCTCCTTATCCAGATCCTCAAAATGCACATCGTCGTTACCGACAAACCCATGCATACCTTGACCGATCATGCGAAGACCTTTCTGGATAATCTCTTCAAACGAACGGCCTATCGACATGATTTCACCAACCGATTTCATGCTTGAACCAATCTCACGAGATACACCGGCAAATTTAGTCAAGTCCCAACGAGGAATTTTACAAATATAGTAATCAAGTTGCGGAGCCACATATGCCGAGTTGGGAGTGCCCATCTCACCTATCTGATCGAGTGTGTAGCCTAATGCCACCTTAGCGGCCACAAATGCCAGCGGATAGCCGGTTGCCTTCGAGGCCAAAGCCGAAGAACGGCTCAGACGTGCATTCACCTCAATCACACGATAATCATCCGTATCCGAATTGAATGCATACTGAATGTTACATTCACCTACAATACCCAGATGGCGGATACATTTAGTTGAAAGTTCCTGCAACATTTTCAGTTCCTTGTCATCCAATGAGCAAGTCGGAGCTACCACGATCGATTCGCCGGTATGAATACCCAGCGGGTCAAAGTTTTCCATGCTTGCTACCGTAAAACAGTGGTCATTCGCATCACGGATCACCTCAAACTCAATTTCTTTCCATCCTTTCAACGACTCTTCCACCAGAATCTGTTTAGAGAAAGCAAATGAGCTCTCAGCCAATTTGAGGAATTCCTCTTCATTGGCACAAATACCACTTCCGAGTCCTCCCAGCGCGTAAGCCGAACGAACCATCACCGGATAACCAATGCGACGTGCAGCAGCAATAGCATCTTCCATGCTTTCTACAGCCTGGCTGACCGGAGTTTTCATATCAATCTCGTTGAGCTTCTTCACAAACAGGTCACGGTCTTCCGTATACATGATAGCCTCAACCGAAGTACCCAATACTTTCACACCATATTTATCCAGAATACCTTGTGTATAAAGCTCTGCACCGCAGTTCAAGGCAGTCTGTCCGCCGAATGCGAGAAGAATGCCGTCGGGACGTTCTTTCTTAATAATCTCCTCTACAAAATAAGTAGTCACGGGAAGGAAATACACCTTATCAGCAATTCCCTCGGAAGTCTGAATGGTTGCGATGTTCGGGTTGACCAATACCGAATTGATGCCTTCTTCTTTCAAGGCCTTCAGTGCCTGTGAACCGGAATAATCAAACTCTCCGGCTTGTCCGATTTTGAGTGCGCCTGAACCCAAAACAAGGACTTTTTTCATTTCCTTTTCCATTTCTTTTATTGTCATTATAAGTTGTTATTTCTACGTATCCGCACAAAAAAAATGCGTTACCCTCAATAAAGGACTAACGCATTACCAAAGAACTAAATATCGTTTTTGGAGAAAAGAGAAGAAGTAGGCTGATTCCGGGTGAAATACACTCGAACGGAGATAATACTTGCTTCTGATTTCCTGTTGATTCATTGCTATTTCAAAGTTTGTGCAAAGTAACGACTTATTTCTATAATTACAAAGGAATCTGGTAAGAATATTCGTTTTATTTGTTACTTCAGCTGATTCTGACTATCTTTGTCCTTCGATTAAAAATAAAAATAATGGGAAAAGAAAAAATCATATTGACAGGTGACCGTCCTACCGGAAAACTCCATATCGGACACTACGTAGGTTCACTGAAACGAAGAGTCGAACTACAGAATTCCGGCTTGTTTGACAAAACTTTCATCTTCATCGCCGATGCGCAGGCATTGACCGATAACATCGATAACCCCGAAAAAGTACGCCAAAACGTAATTGAAGTAGCCCTCGATTATCTGGCTTGCGGACTCGATCCGGAAAAGTCGACAATCTTCATCCAGTCCCAGATTCCGGAACTGTGCGAATTGACATTCTATTATATGGATCTCGTCACCGTATCACGCCTGCAACGTAACCCTACCGTGAAGACGGAAATACAGATGCGCAACTTCGAAACCAGCATTCCTGTAGGTTTCTTTACTTATCCCATCAGCCAAGCTGCCGATATCACTGCCTTCCGTGCCACTACAGTACCGGTAGGTGAAGATCAGGAGCCCATGATCGAGCAGGCCAGAGAAATTGTCCGCCGTTTCAATTATATCTACGGAGAAACATTAGTCGAACCGGAAATTCTTCTGCCGGACAACGCAGCCTGCCTGCGCCTGCCGGGTACCGATGGAAAAGCCAAAATGAGTAAATCGTTAGGCAACTGCATTTACCTTTCCGAAGAAGCGGACGAGGTACAGAAGAAAGTAATGAGCATGTTCACCGACCCCGATCACTTACGGGTGCAAGACCCGGGAAAAATCGAAGGTAATACCGTATTTACATATTTGGATGCCTTCTGCCGTCCCGAACATTTCGAACGTTATCTGCCCGACTATCCGAGCCTCGATGAACTGAAAGCTCATTATCAACGCGGCGGCCTGGGAGATGTAAAGGTGAAACGCTTCCTCAACGCTATTATGCAAGAAGAACTGGAACCTATCCGTAATCGCCGGAAAGAATTTGAGAAAGACATTCCTGCCATCTACGAAATGTTGAGAAAAGGCTGTGAAGTGGCAAGAGCTGCCGCTGCCGATACGTTATCCGATGTTCGTAAGGCCATGAAGATAAACTATTTCGATGATGCCGAACTGATTAACGAACAAGTAAAGCGATTCAATAAATAAAAAAAGAAACGCCCTGTTACCAGTCCGGCAACAGGGCGCTTTCTTTTAAAGAAGGTTGAGTCTGAATTTATTTAGCAGACTCTACTAATACAACGCGGTTTAGGTAAATAGGTTTACCGAATTTATCCACACCACCTCCGGCATCAACTTTCAAGCGGCTGGAATCTACTCCGTATTTCTTAACCAATGCATTGACAACAGCCTGAGCACGTTTCTGGCTCAACTCCTTATTGAATGCAGGAGTACCGGTTGCCGAGTCAGCATATCCGTATACGGTATATTGTGTATCCGGGAATTCTTTCATCTTAGCAGCCAGATAAGACAAGTTCATCTCTTCACGCGGAGACAGTTCAGAAGAACCGATTGTGAAGAATACAGTACGCGGAGCAATATTAGCATCCGTTACAACTACTTGTTCGGCAACTTCTGCCACCGGCTGGTTCTGTGCATCAACCAACTGCTGTTGCAGTGACTGGTTGGCAGCAGCCATTTCATTCATCTGGCGACGCATATTGGCCAATTCTATTTCAGAGATAATCTGTGGCATCGGACGGGCAAATCCACGGGCCGGGAAGCGGTAAGTCAGACCTGCAGTCAGGCTGGCAACGCCATCATACCCATGTTTTCCACCAATTTCTCCGTCAAACTTATCTTCAGCCAGCATACCACCGATTTCGATATTGATATCTACCGCACTCGATACGCGGAAACGGTTGATAATACCTGCGTTCATAGCAAATGCCTCACGATGAGGTTTAGAGTATGAATGAGTAAAACCGGCTCCCAAATAAGGGATAATTTCATATACACGGTGAGAGTTGTATCCGCCAAACAGAGCATTCAAATTGAACATCACGTCACCGTGAAGATTCATATAGTTGAATTTCTGTTTATAATACCCATTGGCCAGTTTACCACTCTTCACAAAATCGGCTGTTTCCGAATGGGCAAAGCCGCGCCCCTGCAAGCCACTGTACTGCAATCGCAATCCCAACCCGGGAGTAAACCATTTACCGACAGCCACATTCAATGTCGGACTGATACGGTCTCTGAACTTTCCGGCATGGTCGTTGTCACCAAACATGGCTTCGGCACCGCCACCGATAGAAAAGAACCAGTTATCCCAGAAGGAGTTAGTGATCACTTGATATTTGTCTTGTACCTGGATAACTTCGTATCCCGTAATCGTAGTTTGTTGCGCTGAAGCAACAGATGTAACGCCGGCTAAAGCCAGCAGCATTAGAATCTTTTTCATATACCTTAATAGTTAAAGTGGTTATTACAAATCTTCCTATTTATTATTGAAACTATTTAAATAACACCAACGAAACTAAAAGGTTTTGGATAAATGAAAATTTCCGAAGCATTTTCTACAAAGATCCGGAGATACACCTTATTATATATAGCTCCAAAGCTACTTTGACCTATTTTTGTTCCATGAAAATTTTTCGTAGCGGCATAATCAATCTTTCCAGCAGCCGAAGATCGTCCGTGATAATTTCCGCACTTCCCTTCATCTCACGAGTCAACGGCAGCATCTTTCCATAGTTGGTTGTCAACCCATCCGGCAAAGCAATATCGACCACATACATGCCTTCCGCCGTCGGCAGAGGCGAAACACTTCTCACCTCCCCCCTTACATAACCAAACTCCTGGTCCGGATAATTATTCAGACGCAAATTCACACGCTGTCCGGCCTTTACTTTACCCGATCCCTGTAAAGGCAGCAATGCCGTCCCTACAGGCAAGGATTCCTCTTTCGGGGCAACCACAAAAACGGTAGCCCCCGACTCCACATACTGATTCACGCTCCACACATTCAGAAAAGTAACTTTTCCTCCGACCGGACTTCGAAGCAGGTAATGTTGTTCCCACGCCACAAGCTGACCCAACAACTGATCCGTAGCATTTCTCAGATTCACCTCCTGCGTCTGCTGCTCTTCAAACGCCTGTTTTTCCAGATCAAGCAATGCCTCTTCCGATTGCTCTATCTGCATATCTACCTGAGTTAACTGCATACGGGCCGATTCCTTTGACTGAAGGCTTTGCAAGTAGCGACTGCCGGACTGTTCAAACTCCGTAATAATCATCGCCTTACGATGATAAAGAATCGAATCTCTTGCATATGAGGCATGAGCTAAAGCATATTCTTTCTCTATCAGAAAATATTGCCTCCGAACCTGATCATAATATTTCTTCTGTGTAGCCAGCAATTCTTTCTGTGACTGCAACTTCTTTGCATAATATCCTAACTCTTTCATACGAACCACCTCGGAGAGGGTACTCACAAATCCTGCATAAGCCGACTGTATCTCACCCAGCCGCCAGCGGTCGGTCTCCGAAAGCAGAAAAAGGTTTTTCCCCGATTCCGGTGTATATCCTTCCTGCTTCCACTTCTGCATCTTCCCCTTCAAAGAAAACACATCCACCGCACGAGCCGTATTCTCTATTACACCCAAATTCATATCCGGCTTCACCTCCTGGCCGTTCTGTACATACAGGTCCGCCAATCTACCGGCCGAACGTGCCATTACATAAGATGGAGGCTCCTGTGTACTCACCGTCACCTCTGCAGTTATCACATCCGGATATTTAAACCAATAGCTGCCTGCCACCAACACCACTACGATGATAAACAATACCGTAATGCCACTACGCAGAATCCACGCCGGAACACGGTTCATCACCTCCTGTACCTCTTCACTGCGAAGCTCGATTTCTTTATGTGTGTGCTCCTTTTCCATACCTAACTTCCTAACTCCAGCTGATTCTTTACCAACTGATAATACAATCCTTTCTTCTCCGTCAGTTCCCGGTGAGTGCCCTCTTCAGCCACAGCACCTTTATCCAGCACCACGATCTTATCCGCATCACGAACCGTACTCAAACGATGTGCTACCACTACAACCGTCTTACCCCGATAGAATGTATGGAGGTGTTCCATAATCTCACGCTCGTTATTGGCATCCAGTGCATTCGTCGCCTCATCGAAAAACAGGAACTCCGGATTCTTATAAACCGCACGGGCTATCAGCAGGCGCTGTCGCTGTCCCTGACTGATGCCGTTCCCCTCCATTCCGATCTTCGTATTATAGCCCAAAGGAAGAGAATCGATAAAATCACGGATATTGGCAACCGTCACAGCATGGCGCAAACGTTCCACATCCACCTGCTCCTCACCAACAGCAATGTTGTTCGCAATCGTATCAGAGAAAATAAAGCCATCCTGCATCACCGAACCACTCTTCGCACGCCAGAGATGCGGATTCACCACATCCAGAGGAGTCTCACCTATTTTGATATCCCCCTTATTCGGAGTATAAAAACCGAGCATCAACTTAATCAGTGTAGTCTTACCACTACCACTCGCCCCCACGATCGCTGTCACTTTATGTTCGGGTATATCCAGATTCACATCTTTCAGCACATAGTCACGGTCCGCCCCGTCATAGCTAAACGACAGATTTTCAATACGAATATCACGCCGATCCGGAAGAACCGTCAGTTTTGAAGTGATATCCTGTTCTTCATCTTTCTGACCGTGAATCTCGTTCAAGCGTTCCAGACTGATCTTTGCATCCTGAAGTTGTTGGGCAAAGCCGATAAAAGAGCCGATGGGGCCACTCAGCTGACCGATGATATACGTCAAAGACATCATCATACCCAGAGTCATATCCCCTTCCACAACCGATTTGGCAGCAATAAAGGAAATTACGATATTCGTTGTCTGATTAAAAAAGACAGAGCCCACTTGCTGAACCTGCCCCAATGCCAGTCCCTTCACGCTGATCTTGAAAAGCTTCACCTGAATGCGCTCCCACTGCCAGCGCTTTTGCTTCTCGCAGTTGTTCAGCTTGATTTCCTGCATGGCAGTCACCAGCTGAATCAAACTGCTCTGTTCGCCCGCCGCCTGGGCAAAACGCCGGATATCCAGTTCGCGCCGGTACTTCATGAACACAAGAATCCAGCAGATATAGAGTGAATTGCCTACCAGAAAGATGGCAAGAATACCCAGATTATAATAAGCCAATACAAAAGCAAAAATAAAGAAGTTTACGAAAGAGAAAAGCGTACTGATGGATGAGCCTGTCAGAAAGCTCTCGATACGTCCGTGGTCACCGATACGCTGCATAATGTCACCGATCATCTTCGTATCGAAATAATGGAGCGGTAGTTTCATCAACTTTGCCAGGAAGTCAGAGATCAGCGAGATGTTGATACGTGTGTTCATGTGAAGCATGATCCAGCTACGGATAAACTCGACCGAAAGTTGCGAAACGGAGATTACCAGCTGTGCAATCAGGATCAGAGTGATAAAGTTCAGGTTACCGTCACGGATACCCACATCCACCAACGACTGTGTCAGAAATGGGAAGATAAGTTGCAGCAAGCTCGCTGTCAGCATTCCCAGAACCAGTTGAATCAGTTGTTTACGATAAGGAGACAAATATTTAAGAAAGAAACGAAGACTGCGACTGCCGGACTCTTCCTCGTCTCCCTGCCCTTGGAATTCCGGGCCCGGTTCAAGCGCAAGTGCAGCTCCTTTCTCTTCTCCATTCACCTTGGTAGACAACCAACACTTTTTAAATTCTTCCTCACTGTACGAAATCAACTGACGTGCCGGATCAGCGATATAGAAACGGTAGCCACTGCGCTTCTTCTTTATATCATAACAGACCACAAAGTGGTTCTGGTTCCAATGCAGGATGCAAGGCAACGGTACGTCCTCTTTCAGTTGCTCCAAAGAGATACGGACCCCCGAAGTACGGAAACCGATGGATTCCGCCGCATCACTGATGCCCAACATGGAAACTCCTTCACGGGTAATAAAAGAACGTGCACGGAGGGTCTGCAGGGAATAGCTCTTACCATAGTACTTCGCAATCATGCGAAGGCAGGAAGGGCCGCAATCCATAGCGTCCAACTGGAGGTAATGAGGAAAAGAACTTAGCTTCATTTATTCATAATATTAGTCTACGTAGCAAAAATACATCACATATCCGGAATATAATGCGCTTCTCCGGGAATTTGTGAAAAAAATTCCCGGAAAGGATAATTTATCTGTTTCCCGTTCAGAAAATTCAGCAGCAAAAGCATGCCCTTATACTGCCTTTTCTTTAAAACTCTTTCACAAGCATTGCTCAAATCAAACAAATAGGTTTCTTCTCTGATCCGTACACTTTTATCCCCCGAAGACAATCGAAGCAGGACATACCACGCAATGCCCTCCAGTCCCGTAGCTAAAGAGTAGTCATCCAAACGCCTGACATCATATTCCATCACTTTCTTATCAATCTTATTCCGTTCTTCATTGCCGGCATCTTCCACAAATCCCCTCCGGACAAGATATTCTACCCCCCAACCTATGCCAGCCCATCCGAAAGACAGACCGACCGGCATACCCAAGCGAACATACTCCATCACTTCATCCAGCAACTCTTCGGCAAATTCTCCAAAAATTCGCGATTCGGCAACATGAGAATAATGAAAAAAGAAAAGACAATATCCCATCTTTCCATAAAACAGCCCTATGTCAGTTTGTCTGTAGGAGAAATAAAGTGATTTTGCTATCTTTTCTATCTGTGCATCCATAACATTTCTTTTTTAATAACTGACAGGTATTTCATAGTCGAGGCGATAAAGTTCTTTTATCCGTGCTATCTGTTTCTCATCTCTCAGTTCAAACTGAACGGATGTCGCATTCGACCTCTCCTCAGGTATATCAACTCCTTTCTCTTCTAAGAAACAGTTTAATTTACTGAGTGGTACGATACAGTCCACATCAGCAGAAGTATAAAAATCAGATTGCCTGCGTATATGTTCATCCTGCCACAACGGATTTGTCTTCCCCAATTCAAACTCAACAAACGAAAGAAAGCGTTCAAAAGAATGATCCTGATAAAGATTACACATATACATATAACGGTTAAAAGTACGTTCAAGTATAAAATATTTATAAGCAGAAATCAGTCTTTCCACCGGATCCCTCCAAACCGCTACCTTCAAATACGATTTATGCTCCCTTTCATAACCAGACATCTCAGAAACCGGTACCAAAAAACGTTCGGGTTTTACCCGGGCGATATAAAAATGAGTCTGATCTTCCGTATCAGGAATCATACCTATAGACGCATAGATAGCTATATTCTCCAAAAAAGTGAGTCCACATTTCGAGATAAGGACAAAAGCCATACGATGCTTCTCTACAAGACAAAAGTTGCATCCGAAGAAGTCTAATGGTGGTTTGTTTAGCATTGCAATATCTTTCATGATATACTACGATTTTCGATGTCCAACATACATACAATAAAGTGATTCAGTTCCCTGCCATAGCCCCTTATCCTTCCATCGTCTGGAGCCGGTCATAGTACAGTTTCATCCTGTTCAGTATCTCCTCACTATACCATCTTCCAAGAGACTCTTGCCGACTGAGTTCCTCACAAACACGAAGCATTTCTCCCGCCCTATCGTACAAAGTAGTATAAGTTCCGTCCGGATGCAATGTACAGGCGGTAGAATATATCTGCAGCAACCTTACATAGAGCGCTTCTTTTGCCTCTCTATGTTTTTTCTCAAACAAATGTTTACGGCTATATTCCAGTAACTTCTCAATAATCAATTGAATGGAAGCAATCCGCCTACCCGCTGCTGTCGCTGTCATAATCGATCCTTCCCGTTGCCGGTAATAATAAAAATCAATATCGGCAACCGTCATTTTCTGAGCGGTTGTCAGCACCTGCGGAGTCCATAATTCATCCTCATGAATCAGCCCCGGCTCAAAGCGAAAACCGTTTTGCTCAATAAAATCTCTCCGATATAAATAGTTGTACACCATAGGGACATAACATCTGCAATCCATCACTCTTGAGAAATACGTACTTCCAGACACCACGGTTCCCGCCGCAAACAACTCCCTGCTCCTTCTTTCCCAACTTCGCACCTGCCCATCCGGATGTACCGCCAATGTATTTCCTGAGACAATGTCTGACCGGGTCTTCGCAGCTATAGTACAAAGCACCTGCAAAGCATTCTCTGCCAGCCAGTCGTCACTGTCCAGAAATGCCAGATAATGCCCGGATGCATATTCTATTCCGGTATTCCGTGCAGCAGAAAGTCCTTGATTCGCCTGTTCCACATAAACGCAACGAGCATCCTTACCCGCATACTCCCGCAGCAACTCTCCGGAATTATCCGTCGATCCGTCGTTCACCAGAATGATCTCAATATCCGTCAAAGTCTGCTTCTCCAAAGAGTACAGACATTCCCCCAGAAAAAGTTCCGTATTATAGACCGGAACCACCACCGAAACTACCGGTCTTTTTACCTCCTTCATATCCCTCTCAATTTTAGTTCGTGTATTTTTTGGCAAAGCCTGGTTAACGGATTACTCCGGACTTGCTCTAACTTATTTGTGAACGACAATAATAAAGGCCGCTTCCTCCATGCATGAAAACGTTCATACAATGCCTCGTCATCATAGCATTGATTCATAAAAACAGCTACTCCCTCAGGAGAATCAAAAGCCGACACATCCAGAAAGCAATTTTCTCCCGGAGCAAACTCCCGGATATTGGGAGCTCCCAGATAGACCGGAACAGTACCGGCCAACAAAGGATTGAAAAATTTTTCCGTTACATAATCCTTCCCTATCGCATTCTCAAAACTTATTACGAACTGATAATCCCCAATCACACTAAGAAGTGTATCCCGCCCTCGGTCCTCAACAGGTAATTCACAATTATGGTATAGTTTCCCATACGAATCGATGTCGGTATACTGCATCAATTGCTTAAGATACTCTTGCCGGTGACTCCGGTTCATATCGCTCGAGATAAACATACATGCCTTCTTATAAGGCTTTTTCCTCCGTGCCGCAACCAGCATCTTCCCATAATCCGGTTCATAATAAGGATACACAATATCATCCTCCTGATGATACCCCATCCACAAATCAAAACTCTCTCTGAACTCGGGATCCTTGGTCCAACTATAATTCTCTTCACATTCCAGATTCCATCCCACCCAAATCTGTCCTTCCCGCTTATCGATTTCATCCTCCATCACCGAAGGTAAATCGGGCAAATGGAAAACCACGGCATCCGCCTTTGAAAGGAGGTTGCGATCAGTCGTTATCACACAGCCCTCGGGTAAGTCTTCCTTCCGGAACTCAAGTGGAAATCCCCACATCGTATTATAAAAAAGAATCAATATATCCATCCACCATCTATCTTTTATCAAGCTGCGAAACACATTTATCTGCCACTACTCGTCCTCCCCCTTTCAACATCCTCCACGGAATCCTTCCTTTACCCGTCATAAAGAAATAAGCGAATACCGGTTCCGCCCAACGTACGGTAACAAAAGGTTTATATCTCTGTTGTAAACTCCTGTACGACAGCTTCACAAAGGTGCCCAAAGGTATAAACCGCTCCGGATGTTTCCGGTAAGACTGCCGATAGCCCTCTTCATGCTCCTTCATCAGGGCACGCAAATGAAACCAACAAAAGCCGACATCCAATATTTCATTCGGACAGCGCATCACTTCCAGTCCCCGATGACGGCCATCCGGCTTCGTTTCCGTCACATACCTGAATATCCGGTCCGCAGACACCTCAAAAAAGAAAGTATCACGCACGCCATTAAACGGAGGGAGTATCTCTTTGCTATCAGGCTCCGGATGTTCCTGCCCCAACCCTACCATCCACTCCCGGTCTTTCCGGAACAAGTTAATGCCCGACATCGAGACAGGCACTTTATACCGAATGATCATCTTCTCCAGATAAGAAGCATACAACGCATGTGTCCACAACGCAATTCGTTCCAGCCACCTGAACGGTCGCATCTCTATACGGTTGAAAGAGTCCAGATAAGCCCGATACAGGTTGTAAGAGATGCATTCCGCCACGTTGAACCTCACTTTTTTATCAGAACGGTAAGCATCACAGATATGTTTCAGCCGATCCGTAAAATAAACCTGATCGGCATCGATCTTCACTGCGTACCGATAGCTTGCTTTCGACAATGCATAGTTGCAATAACCTGCCAACGTATGGATAGAGTCGGGCGGCAACAGCTTTGCCTTCTCAAACTCCTCCTCATCCAGATCGATCGGATATACAGACGGCTGATACTCAAAGACCCTGATTTTATCCGGATATTGTGCCGCCTTCTGCCTGAGAATCTCCGGCGTACGATCCGTACAATCATGATAGACAGCTATCAACTCATCCAATCCGTCGATACACGAATCAATGCACATCTCCAAAAAATCCTCACAATTCTTACAACGCAATACCCCCGATACCCCGACGGGCCGTTCGCATGTCAAAGTATCCGTATCAACCACATAAATCTCCTTCAAAGTAACAGGAGGCATTTTTTCTTTAATAAACCCGACCATATTCCGGAGAGTTTCTTCTCCTGTTGCCTGAAACCACAGAGGTTGCCCCTTCTCCATCCTCTGTTCAAAATCTCCATAATTCTCCAATATCCGGGACAAACCGCCGGTCAACTCCTCTTTCGTTTTCGCTATCATCCCCAGCCCCTCGGCTTCCACATCCGGAGAATACCGCGATCCCTCGGTCGGATCGTACACCAACGGGACAGCACCATGCGCCACTCCCTCCATTAAAGAAGAAGAATAGTGTGCCACCCCTACCCGTGTGCGGGCAAATACCTCTGCCAGCTTTCTATCCGTTACCATTTCTATATTAGGAATCTGCTCCCATTCCATGCGTACCTCCTCACCTATCCTGAACTCAGGATGTTCACGCACCAGAAACCGCCGGGCGGGAAATTCCGCAGCAACCGTCCCTATCAGACAGATCATCTCTTGAAGATACTTTTTGTCACTCAGAAAAAAAGGTCCCTGCAAGAAAAAAGTAACACACTCCTTTTTCGTCTCATTACGTGGTTCCACCTGATACATATAGCCCGTCGGAACAAAGTCCGGCAGCGGATTATGCTTCTCCCACAAAGTCCGGAAGCCTTCCCCCCACATCAGATAGTACCGGTAAGGCATCCTCCTGAAAGCAGTGTGCATCAATGACGGCCATCCCTGCTGGATACACAAGGTCGGTATTCCATAATCACGTCCTATGGTGGCAAGCAATAACTGCTGGTAATGGCAGCCTTCCAGAAAAATCAATCCTTTAGGTTGCAAGATCCTCATCAATATATCAAATGTATTCGCATATTGAAAAATCAAGGGAAACCACTCTTTCAGGAATGGATTAACCAATGGAGCTGTTTTGGTAAATTCAAGAGTAATGGCCGTTACAAAGTCCGGCAACTCCGTTTCATCCGGAATCTCATATTCCGACAAGAGCAACACCGGTTCTTCCAGACGTTCAATCAACGGAGTCAGATAAGCCAATTGACGGGCATTATAAATATAGATCACCAACTGCCCGCCATAAGGTGCCAGTGCTTCATACCATTCATGGTCGTAGATTTTGTATTCCTCTTCCTGTCGCTCCCATTCTTCCACCTGCTTATCTGCCAGTATCTCCTTTACGCTACCCAATGCTTCCCGACAGCTCTTTCCTTCTTTACGTAACCGGTCGTACTCCTCTCTATGCCATGTGAACTGCCAGAATAGTAAATTGATCAAAGGCACGCCCACATCATGCCTCCCCATTTTCAGCCAATACTCTTTCTCTTCCCTCAAATGGTTCACGTAGTCAGACAGCACCCTATCCAGTACTTCATAATACTCCACATAATAGTCCCGTCTATCCATATCTTTTTTTATTAAAGCCCGGTTTCAATATAATGTTCAGCCAGTCTCCAGTCCGCTTCTTCATCAATATCTATCACCCCTGCAGGCCCGATCTCCACCACCTTCACAACTCCCGAAAGAAGCTGCCCGGAGTCCAGTATTCTCCCCACCGTAGAAGCATAGAAAGCTCCCGACTCTATCAGAAAACCTTTGTACTCCTGTCGGCGAGGTTTGGTTTCGAATGAATAGTCCAAAGGTCTCCCCTCATCACTCCAACGAAACTTCTTCAAACGGCAACAGGCAACATAGGAATCCGCCTCACCCCTTTTCATCTCTTCTGCAAGCCCCCTTAGTTCTTGTGCAGTCGTAAAAGGAGAAGTAGCCTGTAACAAAATAAAATCATCATTCCGGTCCGGCTTACAAAAATAGAAAAATTCCTGTACAACTTCCAGACTGGGAGCCTCATCCCTTGCACTCCACTCACTGCGCCTGAATATCCGTACAACTTCTTTGTAACGGCCTCGTATCAAACTTTCCATTTCATCACAATTTGTCGCTACACATACCTCGTCCGCTATGCCGGAAGCAAGGATGGTATCGATAATCCAACATACCAGAGGTTTGTCTCCCAGCATACGCAGGTTCTTACCGGGGATACCTCTACTCCCTTTGCGAACCGGAACAAAACAGAAAGTACGATCCATAAGCTATTATCATTTATGGTTTCACATGACAGAGGTTCGGTTTTCCAATAGCCAATTCATAATTAGAGGGCGAAGGACACAGCCATTGGTAAATGCAGTCACAGCAAGGATAATCATTTCGTATTTTCCGCCATGCTGTATTATCAAGCATTTCTTTGTTAACAATATCAATCAAACTATCTTTATAGATATTTCCCAAAACTAAACTATTCAAATTAGCATATACGTCTCCATTAACAGAGATTGATAACGAACCGAAAAAATGTGAATTCATTTTTTGATGAGCAAAAATTTGGCTCATTGAGTATTGAGATTGCAGGATATCCCCTTTATCCATATAAACATATTTTTCAAAATAATCCAAATTACATCCTACATAGGTAGAATGTATTGAATAGTCATTAATAGCATATTTATGTACAATCTCCTCCGCCTTAGCATATTCATCTATTTGCGTAACATAAAAATGAATCTTTATTTGTAAATCTCCTAATAAAAAGATACAATTTCGCAGTAATTCTTCTTCCATGGGAAAAGGAACAATCACATCATAAAAAAAATCTGAATCTAAGATTTTATTACCCACAAAATCAGCATAATGACTCCAAATATGAATTTGACCTTTAAAACCTGATAATAAAAAAGGAATATCATTATAATTAGGATACTTCCAAATATTTCCACCAAATAAATTCAACCGACCTACCACTCCATATCGAATTTGTGCTATAATAGACTTCAAAGCAGAGATATCAAGAACTTGAGACGTCTCTGTTTCTGCTACGCGACAGCACAAATTTTGCTGTGAATATTTACTGCAATATAAACAATGATGATCACAAACATTATAAAGAAAAACATTTATTTCTAACAAATTAAACAAAATATCTTCTCCTATACCCCTATCTTCTATTTGCTGTAATTTATCCACATCACATTGTAAATTAAGAATAGGCATCATTTGTATCGGTTTATCGGGAAAAGATGCCACATCTATAACACCTCCCATTTCCTTTAACACAAAACCAGATATAAAATTTGAGTAACATAGCTCTGTCAACATTTTCCCTTCACAAAACACCGCACCAAGATTATCTCTTTTATGTAACTGTCGTAATAGCCCTATTACATTCTCATTTTCCACCTCTAAATACTCCCAATTCTTAGTATTATATAATAGAGCCTTCTTACCCTTTATACAACAATATACATAAGGCGCAATTACCAGCCAATAATTCTTATCTACTTGAAACATATTATACCCTATTTTATTCAACCATCACATTTTCCATAATTCGATAATATTCTTCCGGATGCTTTCTTAGAAAATCTATTTGTTTTGTTTTATAGATTTCAAAAGCTTGTTTACTAGTAAATCCATAGCAAACAGGACAAGTATCCAAGTTATTAAGATTGAAAATACATTGTATACAAGATTCTGCTTTGTAACATTTACTACATTGATTTTCCATTTTAGCATAATAAGTATTATACTTATCTGCAATTGCTTCTAAATCAAGTTCAACACCGCTATCTGCCGTTACCTTTCCCAATGCAAATTGTTGTCCTATGCGTTCGCAAGGTAAAATCTTACCAGTAACAGTGACAAACATTCTTTTACCAAAAGGGATACAAGTACCGGTAGGAATTGTTTTTTTAGGTTTACCATATTGCAAATCAACATAACTTCGAAAAACAAACCCACTATACTGATGGAGAAAATTGGTAAGAGTCTGATAAGTAGCTGATTTTAGAAACATATCCTGCTCTATTTTTTCATAATTCTCTGCTTGGTGTAAACTTTCTTGTGAATTACGATACGTTTTTTGGAAAAGTTCTACCTTATCCGGTCGAATCCCCATATTATTCAACTCTCCAATACTGGGTACTTTATTGTAACGAGTTTTAAAGAAGTGATAAATAGAAGTAACCGAATTACGATTATGTAATACAGCATTAAAATTTACTTTTCTTTCAAAGAACTCAGGGTATTTATTTCGTAAAACATCTATATTTCTGATAATATTGGGATATGCAGGATCACCCACCTTATTCACTCTATAGGAAGTGCCATATTCATCACCATCCAAACTGATAAGCAAATTGAAATCATGTGCCACCAAAAAATCCATATGACGTTCAAGCAACAAAGCATTCGTTGTCATTGAAAAAGTAAAATTGCGATATTGGCAATGCAGTTTTTCAATATACGTCACCACCGATTCAATAAATGGCATATTTAATAAAGGTTCTCCCCCATAGAAACTGATATATACGTTACGTTTAGCTGACGTATTATATTCTGAGCCCCATAAATCAACTAAATAATCAATTAATTTCAAAGAAGCGGACAAACTAATTGTGCTATTTTCACGCTTATCATAATCATTATAAAATTCACCATACGCACAATACTTACAACACAGATTACAAGCATCTGTCACTTCAAAAGTCAGCTGACGCAGGTTAGCTAATTGATACTTAATATCATCAACTGTAATATATTTTTTTTTCATCGATTATATTAAATTTCTTTGTTTTGCCATTTCTATTACAAAAGAAGACAAACTGTATTCAACGTTATCATATACACAAGTAAGCTGTTTACAATTTATAAGTGCATCGTAATTTTTTTGTATACATGGTCCCATACACAAAGGTAAAACTCGACAATTTTCACAACGTTCATTCTCAAATGTAGCCTTTACAAACATCTTACTCAATATTCCATCGTTCCAATCAATCTCTCCAGATTTTAACAAATGGCCAAGAGTTAGTTCTTCCCCATAATCACGTGCTGTACATTTAAAAATTCTACCATCGTAATTGACAACATAATGATTGATACTATCCGCATAACAACACTTATATCTAAATGGCCTATATGCCCAAAAACGCGAACGAAAACCAGCCTTCTCAAATTCAACTTTTGCCTTCTCTAATAACTTTCGCATTTCTTCTGTACATGAAATCTGCCACACTCTCTGAAAATCTACAGTAATGCACTTTATACTTTTTTCCGTAAAATCATTTATTATATCTTTTATATTCTTCAAAGTTTGTTTATCATAATTTACACGCAAACAAATTGAAACATCTGGAATTACCTCAGAAAGCAAATTAATATTGTCAACCACATCTCTATAAGTACCATGTTTATCAGAATAACGTTTAATCAGGTTCTGGCGGCACTCATTACCATCAATAGATATCTGAAAGAAATCAAAGTTCATGTCCTTCATATATCGAATTCTATCTTCACTCAATAAAGTAGCATTAGTAGTAATTTGTTGCCTAAATTTCACATTATTCTGTAATAAAATTGGGAATACTGAATCTGATATCTTTTTGATTACTTCATCAAAATACATTAGGGGCTCTCCACCAAACCAATCCAATAAAATTGAATTTGCTTTTTTTTGTGTCACTAATAAATTAATGTGCTTAATCAAATTATCAACTATTTCATCGCTCATTCGTTCTCTATCATATTTTGCCCCAGCATATGCAACAGAACAATACCAGCACTTTAAATTACAATCTAAAGTCGGATTTATTGTAAGATGATAATCCCGATTCATAAATATACATCGCTTATTTTGTAATTTCAAATACGCCAACTCATCAAAATCTGGACTTATAATAAATCCTGACCTCTGAAAAGCAGAATACAATTCAGGAAATTTCTGTCGAAATGTAGGCAAATGTTCCATCAAAGTCTCAATTATAGAATAATCCTTAAGACTAATTGGTAGTATCCTGTTAGTAAGCGAATTATAGAGCAGGATTCCATTATAGTATTCTATTTCAATATTGTATCTACTAGCTTTATCATTCATATCATTACCTATCTAATATTATTATTTCATTCAATCACCTTGAACCTCTTTTTTATCAATAACCACCGGTATCTTATAAGATTTACCTTGACGGACAATATCGTATATCAATGTGTCTTGCCGGCTTAGCTCCGCATCCTCTTCCAAAGAGATCATTTTAATAGGAATTTCATTTATAGCAATAATTTCATCACCTTCTAACAAGCCAGATTCTTTAACATAATTACCTTCATAATCGGCAATTTTAGTAATAATAATTTTTCCATGGCTATTCATACGGGATGACATGTGGAATCGTTTCTTCCGAGGGTTGACCACTCGTTCGTAATTCTTTATTGGCTGCAAACCTAATCTTTGTGATTTCATGTCGAAAAAAACATTAAATCTTTTAAGAAAATTCAGACCAATAAGATAATCACAAGGTACTTGATTAGGTTGATCAAATATATAAATCCGCAAAGAATCAAGTTGTATGCCACTAAACAAAGTAACATTTACATTATGATGACTATAATATCCAGATGGTGCCTGCGTCCAAACGGCATTCTTTTTCTTAGAAAAAAAGGACAATTCAGAAGCTTGAGCCATCAGAGCTATGTCTTGTGGCATACCTGTATCTACAAGATAAGTATGAGTAAGCATCAGTGTGTCTCCATCAGCACATCTAATATTTAAAGGCAGATTAACATAAAAAAGTGAGCTTTTATCATTTCCTCTTACAAAAGGAATCAGAATACAATTCTTAGGCATAATAAAATCTTGAAATGAATGGATAGCCATATAATTATGTTCAAAGTTAAACTCCCATATATTAACAGTATCATTTTGTGGAATATTAAACAAACCATCTGATTGAGTACCTCCCATGTAATCTCTCCAATTATAAACTAACATTTTATCATATATCAAATTGGAATTCCCTACTTTTATAGTCGGAACAATTGTATACATAGATGCGGGCATACGTAATACAGACCATGCACACCCATATGGAGCAATAGTGTCAGGAGACAAATTCGATAAGATAGAAGGGTGAGCTGAACAAAAAGTAGAGTCAACAATAAAAGCTCCCAAAGAAGCCCCACTATCAAATGCCAAATTTGAAACAATGCTATCATTAAATAACACGGGAAGCACTATCTTTCTATCTAAAGAATCAATTGTAAAGTAAGTTCTTGCATCTCTTTTATTCCCTTTGGATATTTTCGTACAACTACCTAAAACAGTAGCTTGCAAAAAAAGAAAAACAATACACTTTATCAGCCCATTGCCTATAATTAACTTCATATTCTTTAATTTAGCTTTCCACAAGAGTAATACTGCTGAAAGTTAATTTCAGCAGTATTACAAAATAAAGGACTACGCTCAATTGTTCATACAAACAAATATAAACGCCCAATCAATTATTTTCATATACCACACGAGTGTCCTTGAGTCGCCCCACAAAGAGCATCTTGAGGCATAACAGGAAAATCCGGAAATTTCGGAAATTCCGGTTTGGGGTCAGTAGTAGAACAACATGGATGAGAACCATCTGATGTATACCCATGAGCATTATTGGCACTATCATTAGCACTAGTACTAGAGCCACCGGGTTTACCTTCATAATTGCAACCACATTGGCAGCACCCAATAGTACCACCTCCCAAAACACGACACATCTCACGTTCATTCAATTCAGCTTTTGAAGCTTCATTCAGTTTCAGTTTTCTTAATTTCATACTTTAATCATTTTAAAATCAATATTTAATGTTCTTCGTAAAAATCACATAGATTTCCAATGTTACAGGTATTTGTTAGAACAAAAAAGAAAGAAACTTAATAGTCCAATATATAACAAACAAGCCATATTCAACAATATATTTCAATCACCTTGTATTTCTTCTTTATTAACAGCTACAACTATTTTAAGAATCTTCTCTTTACGAATAACTTCATATAATAATGTATCTTGCTTTTCAAACAAACGATGATTTTTATAAAGATAATCTTCATAATTTTTTCCATTCACAGTTTTAATTTCATCGCCTTCTCTTAACCCAGCAGCTTTATAATAATTGTCCTTAGAATCAGCGACCCTAGTAATGATCCACCTCCCATATCTATTTTTTTCAACCAAAATATGAAATCGCTGATGCAAAGGATTAACAACACGAGTAAAATTAGGTATTGGCTGAAAACCAATTCTTTGATGTTTCATATCAAAGAAAACATTAAATCTTTTAAGAAAATTCTGCCCAATCAAATAATTAGATGGCGCTCTATTAATAAAATCAAAAGTATAAACTCGTAATGAATCCATTCTCAAAGTATCAGCTAAAATAGCATCTACAGGACAATAGCGATGATATCTATTTAGATATTTAGTCCAAACAACATCCTCCTGTTTATTAAAGAAAGAAAACTCATTAGCTTCTTGCATTAAGACGATATCCCAAGCCATTCCCGTATCTATCATGAACATACGATTTATCATTAATGTGTCACTACTAGCACATTCCATCTTAATAGGTAATCTGACATAGAGTAAATTAGGATATTCTTTTTTTCTAACTAATGGAAATATCAAACTATTATCAGGCATTCGATAATTCTGCGCCAAATGAATCTCCATATAATTATGCTCAAAGTTCAGCTCCCACACATGCATAGTATCGTTAGGAGGGATATTAAACATTCCTTCTGAAGAACTATTCATATACCATTTCCAATTCATAATTTGAGTAACATCATATTTCAAAGACACCTTTCCAACCCTAACAATTGGGGCATTAGAATAAATAGAACAAGTGACAAGAAAGTTAGCCCAACCAGAGCCATTTCGTAATTGCGCATCTGAAAACAAACGATGTTTAATACTAGAATGTGTTGCACAAAACATCGAGTCTAACACAAATTGTCCTCCAGTATCAAATCCTAAGCGAGCCGTGATACTGTCATTCAATTGCACAGGTAAAACTATCTGCCTATCTTTTGGATTTATACAAAAATATACCTTTCCCCCACCATTTATAATCTCTGTATATTGTTGAGGATAACCACAACTCACACAAATTATGAAAAACAAAAATACAGAACACAATCCTTTATTCATTGGAAACATATAATTATTAAGAACAGTACTATTAAATATTTCATATAACAGTACCGTTCTATTTTACCCTATTTAAAAATGTCCACAAAGAGCATCTTGGGGATTCCAAAATGGCGGTGGTGTTATTTCAGGAAATTCCGGTTTGGGGTCAGTAGTAGAACAACATGGATGAGAACCATCTGATGTATACCCATGAGCATTATTGGCACTATCATTAGCACTAGTACTAGAGCCACCGGGTTTACCTTCATAATTGCAACCACATTGGCAGCACCCAGGAGTACCACCTCCCAAAACACGACACATCTCACGTTCATTCAATTCAGCTTTTGAAGCTTCATTCAGTTTTAGTTTTCTTAATTTCATACTTTAATCATTTTAAAATCAACATTTAATATTCTTCGTAAAAATCACATAGATTTCCAATGTTACAGGTATTTGTTAGAACGAAGAAAAAGAGCCAAACAAATACCTTAGTAACTCAAATTATTTTTCCCCAACATCCAGATTGTGATGGAAAAAGTAAAGCGTAAAACATAAGTCAACTCTCTCATATACATTCTTTTTTAATTTCTATTTTGAATCGTCACAAGATCACCACATAATAGTATTCAAAAAACTAAATCAAAGACAGCAATTTATTCTTAACTATAAAAAGACTCAAATGCCATCCTCATTTTTTCTAATGAAAAAGCATCTTTATATCGACACCTATTTAACTTACCAACCTCTCTCGCCCAACAATCATCCGTTACTATTTTCAATAAACATTTCGACAGTTCTTCAACTGATAACCTTAATTCATTTTGATCTTCCTTTAATATCAATCTGCACTCTACATTTTGATGATGAATCATTTCACTCAATCCTGTGGTATTAGTGATAATTAATGGTAATCCATGCATCATCATTTCTATGGCTACATAACTGCATTGCTCATGAAAAGACGGCATCACTCCAACATCTGCAATTTGATAAAATTCATATAATTTCTGTTTACTAATTTTCCCTATAAAAGTAATCCTACTCCAAATGTCTGCAGACATCTGTAAATACCTACTATAATTCCCGTCTCCCACTATTAACAAACGAGTGTTCGAACTCTTTTTTATCACCTTTGCGAAAGCTTCTATCAAATAGTCAACCCCTTTTATATCATCCAAACGTCCTACAAATAGAATTAATTTCTCTCCTTCTCCAAAAAATAAATCTCTTTTTCTTTGCATTCTCTCCACTTCATCCAAGAAGATAGCCTGATCAATTAAACCATTGTATATCAACGTTAGTTTACATTCTTCAATTCCATAAAATTCATTCAGCAACATCTTAGTATATTGAGCCAAGCATATTATCCTATCTACTTTTCTGTAAAGAGATACTTCTTGCTTATATTCGTCATATATGTATTTTTCTTCCTCAGTTCTATCGTTCTCAGCTTTATCCAAAACAGTTTGTAACCTCTTTATATTCCCTTTCAAAGTGAAGCACCAGTTCAAATAATGTAAAGTCAACACAAATTGGCTGGTAGGATATATTTTCTTCAACAAGTCAACCAATGGTTCATGATGTAAATAATTAAAATGAAATACATTATCTTCACTTGAATCTACATACAATGCCAACAAGAAAGCAACACTTCTATAATATCGTTGAATTTCTTTCTCACTCCTCCAACCATACACTTTAGGAAAAGTTAGATAACGAACATTATTATCTTTTTTTTCAGTAAGTATCCCATCCTCTGAGTTCATACTAACTACAGTCAAACGCAAAGAATCAATACTGCTAAGACAGTTTATAACTTGAATTATATATGTCCCAATACCATATTGTGCCGCACGACTATCACTATTTATCAAATATATATGCCTCATCGCAATAAGTATTTTAATCCTTCAACCCACAACAAAGCTTCTTTCTTCTCTCCGCCAGTTCTCTGTGACGTTATCTTTCCCAGAACAACGAGATACCAATCATCTATTTGTTTACCCACTAAATAGTCTAACAATAAAGAAATTCCAGGATGGCAGACTTTATTCGGAACATTCTCACAAACACCTCTTAAATCATCCAAATACATCTTATCGAATGGTTTTTGCAAATATCTCTCAGATGACAATAAGCGTATTAACACATACCACGCCAACCCTTCTATCCCCGTATCAAATGAATAGTCTTTTACACGTCGTAAGTCACGTTCCATTATTTTATTATCAAGTTCTGTTAAGATATCATTAGAACCACATTCAACAAATCCTTTCTGCATAAAATACTCTAATCCCCATCCAATTCCTAATAAGCCATTTCGAATCCCCCATGGAGTATCTATTCTAATATCATCATACACATCCCCAATCAGTTCATTTGCATAGTCACTATAAAGCGAATCTCCACAAAAATGAGCATAATGAAAAAAGAAAAGTGAAATGCCTATTTTGCCACGCAATAGCCCTAAATCCTTACAACAGGCACTATATAGTATCTGATAATTAGCTATTTGTCTCAATAATTGTCCATTCATCTCAACTATATTTTTACCAGGATTTAACATATGCACGTAATTCATTCTGACCCATGCTACAAACTTTTATAAATTCCATTCGATTAATAAAAGCTAACTTTTCTATAGAATATCTGGAGTTCTCTCCCCTAGGATGCCATAAGTGGTATAATGGTCCTCCATTTGTCCAATGTACAGATTCTCCCAATATTTCCATCCTTCGAATACGCTCAGCATCTTCAGGTCCCCAACTGATAAAACGTTCATTATCTCCCCCATATCTCAAATACTTTTCACGATCTACAACAAAAACTCCCCCACAGGAAGGACGCCACATCAAACGAGCATACATATCATCATGCGAAACTAAATGATCATACCTTTGTCCAGAAAGTATATATGCTTCACTTTGTTTTTTTGAAAGCATTTTTACCACTCCATTATATGGTATACTCATCACATATTTTCGTTCTATAATTGCTTGTATTGAGGCCTCCAACTGCGACAAAGAAAATATAATATCAGCATCCCAAATAGCAACTATAGGAGTAGAAATTTCTCTTAATAATAAGTTAACATACCTCGTTTTGTGATAAACTAAATTTTCATCACGTTCATAAGTATAAGTAATTTTACTACAGATATCATCAGGGAACTGACACTCTTCACTTCCTGCATCCCAAACATGTACCCTCATCCCAGACGAGGATATATAGTGTAATAAGGCTAAAAGATTTCTCTTCCTCTCCCAACTGTCTATCCTCACAGGAATTCCAATAGTAATTTGCTCCAAATAACTCATAGATTGTACCTATTCATACATTTTTCGATTAGAACTGATACTTTTGTCCGATAAAAACCTGTAGGGTATAAGTCAAACAAAAAATCAAGTAAATCATCAATAGATTCGTTTGTATATTCCAATCTTTCCTCCAACCAATCAATCAAATAAATAAGATACTCTTTCAGGAAAGCACTTGAAACCGTATCACCTTTCAAAAATGTTGGAATAATCCTAATTAGAATATATCGTCCTAAACCTACAATTCCGTTATTTAATGAAAGTCCCGACATACCATAGACATGTATACAGCGTGCAGCACATTGATCTATATCCTTTAAGACTTCATCAGCATCACCTTCCATATAACCATTTTGAATCAGATATTCAATCCCCCAACCAATCCCCCATAAACCACTACCAAAAGAAATAGGTATAGACGAATCAAGATGTTCATAAATCTCATCAAGGAGTTCACAACCAACATCTTCACATGTCAACTCACCGGAAAGGCGTGCATAGCGAAAAAGAGCAATGGCGATCCCCATTTTTCCGTTAATAAGTCCGAGGCAGGACGTTCTACGTCCTACCTGAATAAGATCCTCTATAGGTAAATACCCTTGACCAGATATAAATATCTGATTTTGCATATTTATATAGAGTTACTTAGGAGAATCTATGGGATCTTCTTCAGAAGCTTTTATACTAGCAATCCAAATCCATTCACCATTTATTTCAACCCATACTCCTCCACCTTTAATAACCTGCATTTCATCTGTTGTTAATTTATCCATAATATTTGTTTTTAAGATTTTTTCAAAGGTCACAAAAAGCAGACATATTTACATCACGTATCTCACGAAAAACGAACTATTATGTTAATAAATATAAATTTAAAAACAATTACTTAAAGTTACAATAATTCTTTCCATAAAAATCAAATACAAAAACTATCTTTACAATATGAGAAAAGCAAATATAAGATGAAGCAAAAAATAGTAATCTGCGTCGTAACCATTGGCACCTTGGCTATCCTAATATTACAAGGATTTTGGCTTATGAATATGTACACACAATATCGCAAAGATGTAAGCGAACAAATGCTATCAAAATACCAATTAGCTATAGAATTGGAACTAGGAATGCGTTCCTCTGCCAAAGCCAAAGAACAAATGTATGAATTTACTCCTAAAAAAGTAATTCCTACAAAAAAGCTACATGAATATACAGGGGATACCATTAAGCTAACAGATGCAATTCAGCAAAACGTTGGTAATAACTTTGCCGAAATATTCAGCCAAATTTATCAAACCGTATTAATAACAAAAGGAAAATTTATCAATATCAACGATTTAGATTCAATTTACGAACAAGAACTTAAAAAACAGAAGCTACAAACGCAACATGTATTCATACTTTACAATAACGAAGGACGTTGCATCTCCTTTTCAGGAGACACCTTGCAATTTGTAGGAAATACCCATATCCTAAGCGCAATACAACCTATTGGAGCAAAATCACTACAGAGCCTAAAACTATTGGTAAACTTACCACCCAACTTAATATTAGACCGAATGGCCAGTGCACTCATTATTTCTTTTCTATTGGCTATCCTTATTATAGCATGTCTACTATACCAATTAATTATCATTAGAAGACGAGACAATTTATTATATAAACGCGCTGCCGCCATTAATGGAGTTATTCACGATTTAAAGTCACCTTTAAATGCCACTCACGCTATATTGCTTTACTTTGCACAAGTTGAAGAAAATAAAGATAAACTGGAATTATTAAAAAGTGGAAAAGCACGCATTGAGCGACTAGGAAATATTATTGAATCATTGCTATTAGTAGCCAAAAGCCAGAAACAAGAGATAGTTATAAATAAAAAGGAAATAAATATAATTCAAATTATTTATAAGGTTATCGAAGATATCAAATTGTGCTTCATCAACAAGCAATTCAATATTAAAGTCAACAATCATCTAAAAGAAACTAATATTTATGTCGATGAAATTGGAATAAGTAGTGTGTTTACCAATTTGATCGAAAATGCATTAAAATACTCCGATAATAATACTCAAATAGATATAACTCTATCAGCGTCACTTAGCGAATTATACATTGACATTAGTGATGACGGATATGGAATACCCGCAAAAGAGCATAAAAAAATATTCAATCAATTCTATCAAACTCCGAATTCGCGGAAAAATGATGGTTATGGAATTGGCTTAGCATACGTAAAAAAGATAATTGAAGCACACCATGGAAGCATCAGTTTAAAGAATAATTCCCAGAAAGGAACAACTTTTCTAATCAAATTACCAATCAATTAATAATTAATATATGAAAAAGAAAATTCTGTTAGTAGATGACGATGGACTTATAACCCAAACATATACTTATATACTGAAACAAAATGGATATGAGGCAGAATCTTTGAACTCTTTAAAAGAAATAAAGAGTTTAATAAATGAATGGACACCGGATATTATAATATTAGATGTGAAAATAGGCAATAAGAATAGCATCGACTTTTTGCCTGAACTTAAAAAGATAATTCCACAAGTCCCGGTAATATTCATTTCATCACATACACAAGGATCTGAAATAAAAAGAGCCATAGAAGCAGGAGGAGAACATTATATCAAGAAACCTCTCGATATTGATGAATTAGAAGCCTATATAAACAAACTACTACCAAATCCACAAGAATGGTTTCTGACCAAAGAAGGGTATAGACTAAATTTAATCACACGAGACTTTTTTTTCAAAACAGCAAAAATCGCCAGATTCTCAAACAAAGAAGTTATCCTATTTAAGCTATTATACTTAAATAAAGGAAGAGTGCTAAGCCGTAATCAAATAATGGACGAACTATGGCCCAATGGTAACGGTGGTATAGACGGTAGCCTCAATAATCTAATCTCAAGTATTCGCAAGTATTTAACAACATACGGATATCTTACAATAGAGACAATAACCAACGAAGGGTATTATATAAAATAATAACCTCGATAAATCAACTCATTAATAAAAATCTATTTATGAAATACACAAATAAAAAAATATCAGTCATACTACATGTACATAACAGTAGCAAACAGACAAAAGCTTCCATCAAAAGTATATTATCACAATCTTTTAGTGAATTTGAATTTATTATCATCACTACTCCTTCTAATAAAAAGATTAATCAATATATTCAAACCTGCAATGATGAACGCATTGTTATCCTAAACACCACACAACATAGTAACTATTATACATCTCTCAACCACGGAATAAAACGGGCAAAAGGAAAATATATAACAATAATAAGAAGTAACCATATAGCTCTATCCAATAAACTTCAAATTCAATACGACTACTTAGAGCAGCATAATGAATTAATAGCCGTAGGATCCAATTTCTACAATAAAGATAATAAACTTATAAAATACACACCAGTATCACACAGTGATATACAAATTCATTTATTAAAGAATAACCATATTTCAATCTCCTCACTAATGATAAGGACAAACATAATATATAAACTTAGGGGATACAATGAAGTATACAAACATTCTGCAGATTACAACCTGTATTGCCGCTTAGTAGAAGCCGGAAAAATAGAAATTCTCACACTTCCTCTAAGTATACATGCATATTATGAAAAAAGAAATATAATAGAAGATTACCACATTCGAAAACAATATCAAAAAACATTCACTAATAAATATAAAGTAGAAAATCAATCCCCAATAATGGAGAGTGATCTGGGATTTCCTAAAATGGGTAGAATAATCGGACTGTATACATTTACACAATACACGTCAAACCATAAATATGCGAAATTGGCAGATACCTTAATCGATAAATTGTTCAACAATATCACTACAACACTTCCTCTTACATTAGAGTATGGATTATTAGGTATTGGCTGTGGAATTATCTATTTATTAAGAAATAACCTAGTCGAAGGAGAAGAAGATGATATTTTATCTCAAGTTGATGATTCCATGGTCCATGAATTACTTTATCAAAGCAGTAATAAAAAAATAGACTGGTATGGAATTATGCGATATTCACGTTTAAGATTACAAGGCTACAAAGAAAGTAAAAATAGAATCATATTTCAACAACACGTTATCTATGCAATAGATAGTATGATGCGTAGAATAAACAAACAAAAATTAAATAAATCCATAAGAGCAGAACTCTATGAACTCTATAAAATGAAAATATATCCAGAAAAGACTAAAGTTGCTTTTAAAACAGATATTAATAACCAAGTAATATCAACGATACAACTTAAACCATTATCAGCATGTGAAGGTACTACTTTTATCATCCCAATTCGAATTGATTCTGATGAAAGAAAAAGAAATTTAGACATGGTACTAAATGAATTATCCAAAATACAGAATACGAGGATCATTATTACCGAAGGAGATTGTACTCCTCGATACATCCCGCCTCAAATAGCCAATGTCACATATCAATTCGTTAAAGATACCAACCCAGTATTTCATCGAACCAAATATTTAAATCTAATGTTAAGAATTGCACAAACAGAAATTATCGGAATCTGGGACGCGGATGTTATAATCCCACAAAAGCAAATACTCATCGCAATCAATGCCATTCGTGAGTCAAAAGCTATTCTAAGTTTTCCATATGAGGGAAATTTTCATATGATCCCACCTCAAACAACTATCAACTTTATTACAAGCCGTTCTTTTAGTCTATTAAAAAAAGAATCTCAAAATCTATTACCTCAAGGTTTATATGCTGTAGGTGGAGCTCTATTTGTAAACAGGACGGCATATCTAAATATAGGAGGAGAAAATGAAAAATTCTATGGTTGGGGGCCGGAAGACGCAGAAAGGGTAAAACGAATAGAAATATTGGGATATCCTATATATCGGGCTAAAGGTAAATTATTTCATCTATACCATCCAAGAAATGAAAATTCACGGTTCTACAATGAGCAAATAGAAATACAAAACAGAAGTGAATTTTTAAAAATATCGAACATGACAAAGCAAGAATTATTACAATACATATCAACATGGAATAAAATAGCTAGAAATTATTAACTAAAACCAATGAAATATTAGTAAGAAAAGGTATAAATCATCATAAACAATACAACCTCAAATTTAAATATATAATAAATATTTCAGCATTGATAGTCCCCCAAATTTTTTTTTTGGGGGGGGGGAGGACAATAAAGAAAGCTATAAAAAATTCAGACTACAACAAACACTTACATAAACAATTCACTTCTAAAATAAAAAATCCCAACAATCAAGCGCATAATTATCATATCCACTATAGATAGCTAAAAAACAATCTATATAAACAAAGTAAATCTCCCAACAAGCTCATAATTTTACAATCACTTTCTGTTATATTTCTCTTTTGCAATCTCACTACAATAGAACCTATTCATAAAATCATAAATAACCAACTCTTGTAAACGATTCCTAGAACAAAACAATCTATTCAGCATCATATGAATATAACTTGTAAATAAGTAAATTACATTCTCTTCCTTACTAATTTTCAAATAGAACAAATCTATCAAAGGTTTTAACTTTTTAGACCTTTCTTCAACATAACAACATAAGTCCGCAAATTTTCTATCATTAATTTCATCTCTTAATACAGATTCTACAACCTTCTTTTTAGAACGAAAAAGAGAATTCAACTGTTTCGAATTATACTCATTAAAACCAAACTCTTTCTTAAATGAGCCAGCCATCCGTTGGGTTAGATTCTGTTTTGAAATAGTATCCAACAACATATCTGTCATAAATTTATCTACCATTTTCAAAGCAATCATCCATCTGTAATTTTCATCTGAATAGCCATTGATTTTTCTAACAACAAACAAAGCGCATTCGCTATCTAAACAAAAAAACGACTCAGATATTTCAATCAATGAATTTCCATATCGTTCCAACTCACGATTATAAGTATCTAACTGGATCTTCCAAATCACTCCATCTTCTATCAAATTCGAAAATCGATTTGCAAATAAAGATAAAATTATTCCTACACAATCCTCTTTTTCAGCAAGCAACCTTAATCTCAAATGAAAATCTTCATCAACGTAACGAATAAAGAACCACTTTTTAATCAGTTTGTTTCTTTTGAGCTCTTTAATAAAGAGAAATAGACTATGCGACAACAATTTATCAGCTGTTTTAGCTCCTGTATATATTTTCACATATACCCATTCACTGCCTGGAATAAAAAGTCTTTGTACCATCAATATATTTAACTTTTATAAAATGCAACAATACATTCGTTTACATACACTCCATTTTCTCCTTTAACAACTGCATTTTCTGGCTCGAAAATGAATTCTTTTAAGCTAATAATATCACGGTGCTTTATTATCATAAAAAGTGATTTCACACTGACAAGATCACCCCAATCAATAAACAATTCATTGTCTCCATCTGGCATTACCACATAAACCGGAAGTGATATTTGTGTACGCCATCGTATAATTTCGTCTAACAATAAAGCCTCATCTGCTATTTTAAAAAGATATTTTATATCTACCACTTTTATATTCCAAGAAGCTAATGAAAGTATTGTATTTTTATATCTTACTCTTGGGCGAAAAGGCAGTTGTTTTTCTAAAATTCCCCAATTAAAAAACAAAGAATTACGGCCATAAGGATGCTGCATGTCACACAAAAAACGGTAAACAGGCATTGAATGACTCCGAAAATTGTGCGCATTTGTCAAACGGGGCACAATCTCTTTATTTAATCTTTTAGAGCGAAGATGCAACTTCCCATTTCTCACAGAAAGTAATAAATCTGACACATATAACATCTTATCTTTAGGTAAATCAGAGTCTGACATATAAGCCAATTCATACTCACGAATATGAGGACGCATCAAAATGTTTCCTGTCCTAGATTCCGGTAAATAAACTAGTTCAGCCAAAATACTATCAGGCGACAATTGTTGCTCCTCACAAGCAATATTTTTTACAAAGCCCTTTATTCTTTCATCAACATGAGCAAAACGAGACAAAAGAATGGCTCCACAACTACCTGAAAAGAAATTAGCCTGTATTAATAATCCATTTTTCTCTGAACGAATCATATTAAACATAGTATACATAGTAGATGGTAAATCATCCCAATTAGGAGTACCGTCAATGTCTTTATCTATAAGCACAATCTCTTTTCCACCATTCGTCAAAGTTTCTACCATCTTGCCAAGTAGCAATATCTCCAATGAGCTCATAGAAGCATTTCCTAAGGTATTTTTAAGGAATGGCAGTTCAAGTTCTTCTATCAAAGGAGCTTCATCACCATCCATACTTTTAGATGGATACCCTAAGCCCAACTCCGGATCTAATACTTCCATTAAAGGAACTTCTCTTTCTTCATATCTGTAAAAAAAGTCTTCTTGGAACTTCTTCAGCACCTCATTCTGACGTAAAGGAGTTAGTTTATTAAGAAACTCCATAGTTGATTTTAATTCTACAATTACTTTCTCTCCCAAGATAGACTGCGATAGATTCTTTACCATATCAACTTGGAAAAGATATTGTTTTTCATAAGGTACATTTATCAATTTTATATTATTAATAATCTCAGCATATGTGCTGATTTCCACACTCTCATTCAAATCCATTGAATCCAGTCGCCTTTTTAAACCTTTGAGGTTATTTAACAAGGAAACTTCGCAATTCGTTGATTCAAGTAGGCTAATAATACGTTTAAAATAGTCATCACCAGTTAATGATTGATATAGTTCCCCAACAAGTATTTGCGAATTAATCAACTCATGTACATAGTGCCGAGCCTCTTCATTTGTTATTTCATCACACACCAGACTCGCAATAAGTTCATTCAACTTAATTCCATTAGAAGATAATTTCAAGATTTTATTCAAATAAGAGGTACTATCTATTTCTTGCAATTGATATTTACGATTTCCATCCGTATGGAAACATTCTACATAACGATATTTATGCTTTAAACGATATAAACTATTATTAGGATAATAATAAATGCCTTCAGAAATAGAGCTGTGTCTCAGCAAAGTGTTATATAACAAAGACAAATAATACATATCCAATCTTGTTTTCCGTTTCAAAGAATTGTCTACTTGAATACTTGTCTCACTTCCAATCTCTCCTATACTACAGCCTGCAAATAAACCAAAAGGAGTACAACGAGTCATCATTCGACATAAATAACGTTCTATAGAATATCTGATCCGATTATATTCTTTCCCTTTATCGATACTACCATCCAACAACTTACATAATTCGTCATAAAGAATTGGCGATGCTAAATATATTGACTCCAAGACTAACTTGTCCTGTACTTTTACAATCCAATTATCCCTCACACAATCAAAATAGCATAAAGGAGTGCGCAACACAAAATTATTAAAACATCTATACATTTCAATCCAATAAAAGTAAATCTTCCCAAGACATATCCTGTTCTGATAAAAAGGATAATATAACCAAGCCTATGCCTGCAACACCATTCAATAAATCCAAAGATTTTTTTTCTCCGTCTGATTTATAACCAACAATACCATCCTCATACTTTGACATATTTAAAGTTTCACTTAACCAATATAATGAAGTTTCCCTAAAAATATCCAAATGAGTTTCTTGATACATTTTTTTAAAGATTAAGGCTATTCCAGCAGTACCATGACATATACTCGCATCAATTACATAGTTATCTTCTAAGTCTTTTCGATTTGCCGAAAACTTAAAAATCTCAATTGCCTTATTCCCTACAACAGTATTTTTTGTAACCTGAGAATATTTCCAAAGAGCTAAAGCAACACCTAAATCACCATAACACCAACCAAGTCGACTTTCAACGGGATATTGACGAAAAGTATATTGAGGTAAAGCAAAAGTAGGAAATAATGATATACTATTATTATTCTTTATTTCTTGAGACAGAATAAACCATGTACTCTTTTCCAACAACTGAGAAATTACTGGATCACATATCCCCAACTTACACGCATTCGATAAAAACAGACTGGTTCCAGACATCCCATGAGCTAATCCAATATTATATTTATTACCAATTTTATATTCCCAGGTATATGTATCATTCACAATTATCTTACTATAATTCAATATTTCAACAACCTGCTTAAGCACTTCTAAAACACTTATTTTAGCCGATCTACGCAACAAATAATTAGACACTCCTATAGAGCCATGTAAAAAGTCAAAATAATTATTTGAAGATTCAAACAAAGCTTGTTCACACAAGTAATTATCAAATTTTTCAATTAATTCAATATTCTCTTGATCTATAAAACCTTCATTAACCAAATGCAAAACGGCACTACAAATTCCACTGATACCACCACAAAAAGCAGGATAAAAATAATCGTTCATACCATCTACAGAGCGAGATAAAAACTCCATAGCTTTATCTGCATATAATTCGTCTTCTTTATACTTTGAATAATGAAATAGAAGGACAGCTATCCCTGCATTACCTGTCAATAGTCCTGGGGATGTACAATGTTCGTCGTTAACATTAAGCAAATATTGAATTATATCATCAAGTTTTAATTGCAAAAGTCTAGTTAGTTCCACCTTTTGCGATAATAACAGCCCTTTCATACGCAACATCAATTCTATCTTTAATACTTTGAATACTAGGTTCTGCAATACAATCAATACGTACTCCAACTCGTTGAGTTGGAGAAAAATCCGGATAATAAATCCCTATCCCAGAATAAGTAGTTAGCACCTTTCCAGGAAATGTAAAAAGTGAAACATTGCCATCAGACCCCGAAGTTGAATTGCCAACCGTTATTGAACGTGGATTAACTTGTAAAGCCATCGTTAAATATTCAGAGAAACTTCGTGTCCATTCATTGACTAAAATTATAATTCGACCTTTATAATAGTTCTCACTACCTATTTTGCTGGAAGAAGATCGGTGATACCTCAACATACCTGGAAAACGAGTATCCGAATATGTTGAATAAGCAAAAAATGAGTTGGGAGGAACAAACATTTTAGTTAATGGCGAAATTATATCGGTATAAGGATAAGATCTCAAATCTAGAATAATGGCAGATGCAGTTTTAATGGCATCATAATTATCATAAATATTATCAACAGAAGCGGAACGTAAATTCAAATATGCAATACTATCATTTACCCAATGATACAATGGAAGCTTTTCATTATTCCTATCAATTAGTCTTTCTTTTTGAAATAAATCGTATGCAGAATAGTTGTCTGATTTAGTTCTTAAAGTCTCCCCATCTCTAAGCAACGTGAATACAGTAGCAGAATCATATTGAGACAAAATAGCATTACAAATAAACATTTGGTCAGACCAATAGTTTCCTCCACAAACAAATTCCTTTAGGCTATCAGCTAACTGATGAATATCCCGTCCGTCAACTTTCAAAACAATATCACCGATTTCAAAAGCACCTTTATCGTAAGCCGGAATCCGGATTTGATTGATTACAAATGTATCATTAATCAAACTCATTCTGAAATTAGGTCGATAGGGGCCAAATACAAGTCCATCAATTGTTGCCGGATAAGAAGCATGGGTGTCACGTAGCCGATTGGTTAATCGATATATTTCCAAATGATATTTCTTGGGCAAATCCGCTTTTTCGAAAAGTGGTATAGACTCATATAAGATTCGGTCCCAGTCACCCTCAATACTATTTTTATAAACATAAAAATAGTTTATCAAATTCCAATATTGAAAGAGTCCAACCAAACGCATATCTCTTTTAGGGAAAGAGGCATATTCCAATTCATCAATTAGGGCAATGTTACCGATAGATTTATTAAAAACAAAGCGATTTCTACGTCCGGAGTGAGAATAAAACATGGCTTCAAGTTTTTTCTTAATTCTATAATCGAGACATATAGTATCATCCATCCATTCGTTATTTATTAAGACATAATCATTTAAATCAGGATATGGATTTTTATTTTTCGATTGAGAAATCGCTGGGTATTCAATCAGACTATCCAATATTGCACAATATTTATCCTTAGAATCCGCCCTTTTCACCCTGGGAATATTAGCAAGTAACAGGCTATCCATTTGACTAACAGAAAGACGGGCATCTTCACGGTAATACTTTATAAATCCCCAAATTTTACACAAATAAAACAAGCGGGCATTAGCATCAAAGACTGTTGGCACAAAGCTATCTATTCTTTTTTTTTCTTTAAATATAGAATCAGTATATAAATTTATTTCCGAGCTAAACCTATAACAAAAATTCAACCATCGAACATATTTATAAATAGGAATTACAAGTAAACCTACCAATATTAGAATAAATACATATCTTTTCTTTATGTTTTTCATAATTCTAAGTAAAAGGAAAAATAAAAGTTCCTTAGAATAGACAACGGCCTACTCTAAGGAACTTTATTAAATACCATAACACCAACACCAAGAATCACTCTTACTTAGACAATTTGGACCATCATCATGACCAATAGTTGGAATATCACAATTTCCTCGTGTAAGGCAAGCAACTGTTTCAGTAGTTGGATTACCACATACGGTTGAAGTCGTATATCCTCCTTTTAAATCAGATAGATTTTGTTGATCCAATTTCGCGATCGTTTCTTTCTTCAATGTTAATTTCTTTAATTTTTTCATAAGTAAACAATACAAAATTACTCTTACTCTTTTAGCTTTTCAGATTCCGCTTCTATATCGTTTCATACCATAATAGACCCTTTCAATACTCATAAAGATGATATTTAATTCTATGTTTTAACACAAAAAAGTATAGTTATTCAGAAATCTAATGTATATATTTTCGTTCTCAAAGATATATTACAAATATCGACTAAATAAAAGTCATTAATATCATACATGTCATTAAAAGCAAAGCCAAAAGTTAAAATAGCACAATAAGGCATATTTAAACGCTTTCCAGAAAAGAATAGAAAACAGCCATCAGTAATAATCAAACAAACAGATTTCATATAGTCCCAGACTGTCATCCCAATTAACATTGTTAATGCTATTTTTTAGAGCATTCTATTCTCGGATGCAAAGAACAAGTCTTTTGCATTTAAAAGAGCTGTTCCTTATCATCAAAAGACTTGCTTTAACAGTGTGTTAAAACAGCTCTTCTAATCGCCCAAAACAAATAGAGTAAACTAACTGATTTTTAATATAATAGAGTTTTAAAAAACTCTATATTCTAATAAATTCGCAAACAGGACATAAAAGAGATACTCGCCAATTTAACAACTAAGAAAGGTGCTTAATCTGATGTATTTATTCGCAATACATGCCTATTTACTGCTATCTCATAATTAAGTAGTCTTTTGCCAGACCAGCCCATCATAGCTCCCCTTCAATTTTTTAACTTGTAAATGGCAATAATCGGATTGTCATCTTCTCCCATTTCATCAAGAAGACGCATTAATTCGACTTTCTTCTCCGGGAATTTAACTTTGGCATCTTTTATCGTTGCCTTCAGTTTATCTACCTGAACTACATCAATAATCGAATAAACATGTCGATCATCAATATAGCGGAATCCGCCCATATTAACACCACCGTCTATGTCATTTGTTATCCCGGGAGTATATAGTGCAAACCAACCACCTATCTTATCAGAAGATTGGCTCCAACTCTTCACATCTCCCGTTTGCTTATTGAAGAAACTATACCACCACCTTTTTCCATAAACATAAGTAAGCAACAAAAAATCTTTGGTCTCTGCGATAGCCATAGTTTTCTCGCCTGCTTTGCCGACTTATTTGATACTCGGAAACAGGTAACTTATACCGTCCCAAATTTAAATGATAACGGGGAAAGATGGAGTCCAGACTTACTCCATAGATTGTATCGTTAATTACAGAATAAGCATTATAGGAATTATCATAAAACCAATGCCGTGGTCTATCAATCATCACAAACTGAGGACAATTCGTATAAAAACTCGATCCGAGATAAGGGCTTTGATTTGTCACAACAGTACCATCAGCTCCTACAATACAAACAGTAGAAACATATTGAGGAAAGAGTTGACCTTCCGGTATAAAACCAGGATAACAAACAATGTTATTATTCAAAAGATCAAAATCAGCAGATGCACTCATCAATGCCTCAAAATCTTTGGACGGAACTATCTTTTGAATAAATTGATTATCATGTACCCGATATACAAAAAAACCACTACGATAAGCAGCTTTTACATATACAAGACTATCCGTAGCTGAAAAACCAAGTATTGTATTTGTTTCTCCCGGCCCTTGTCCCAACTTTCCGAGTGAACGAATATAAGTTCCATCTCTACTAAACATTTTTATTAAAGAATTCTCTCCATCACTCTTTACAAAAAGGAAGTGAGGAGTTAATTGTATTTTAGAAATATAGCCTATCAGCGATTGATCGGTTGTTTCAGGTTTAATATATTCCACATCCTCCATAAACAGACTCATCGACAGCTCTTCACCACAGTCGGAAAGATGATCAGCTAAATTGATTTCACGAAAGGCCTCTACGTGGAACTGCGTATCACTGGCAACAGATGATTGATCATTGTTCTTCCTGCTCTGGCAAGCAATAAAGATACAAAACAGACCTAATATACAACTCAAAGACTTATGCATATCATTAATTCATATCGTTTATGAAAAATCACTAATCAACATCGTAATCTAATCCTTCAAAACATGAACGCCCCAAACAGTACATTCTGCATCTTTATAAAAGAAATTTCTTCCAAGGTGTAAAATCCTTATCTGTCAAGAATCGATTTTAGCCTTTCTTTATCATAATGGCCAAACCATATTCTCTAACTTTGCATTGATTTTACTTATTTATATTTACAGATCATCAATATATCATTGTCATCTATACTCAATCGGGATGCAATATCCTTCAGCTCCCCCTTCAACCCGCCCGCTTGATATTGCTCAATAAGCCTTTCCGCCCCAAACATACTTATACCATAATTTTCTCTATCAGCAGACTGAAGCATCATAGTCGGCACAGGCCTTTCTATATCGGAGGAATAATTAGAATCATACATTCTCCATTCCGCAATCTTGCCTGTATGCCTGTTTAACACAAGCTCAGGAGCATCCGCCATAGGAGACATGGGAGCAGAAGGATTATAATACATCGGAATTATTCTAAAATACAAGTATGAATCGGTGTATAATTCACAAGCGACAATGACCGGTGAATCTGACGCATATACCGAAGGAGTCTGCACGGCGATAGGAACCAGCTTGTGATGACGATAGCTGTAAATAGTATCCAAAGCATAGTCGGCAATCAAGAAAGCATCTCCATTTTTTATCAACGGGGTTATGAGAAAAAGGACCTGATCTCTATAAGCACCTCCGGGAAACTTGACGATCTCTGTATGCACCTTCTCACTGATAGGTTTATCCACAGCAATCCCGATGGAAGACATCTCTCCGCTCTGTTTATCGATCAGATAGTAAGGATGCGTATCCACCTTTTTCTTTTTGCGAAAGTCATAAAACCGATTATAACCTATCAGATAATCCTTATCATAATTATACAGATCGATAAATGTGCAATCCTTCATAGGCAAAGCATGGCTACGTTTATACCGTCCATCAAAAGAATAAATATATATCTTTTTCCTGAACGAATCATAGATGTATATTTCTTGCATGCCAAAATCGGCATCCCATGCGGTTATAGAACTGTACTCTTCAGCAGATCCTCCTCGCCGGTTAAAAGTCCACAAGTACCTCCCTTTTCTATTAAAGAAAAAGATATTGCCATTATCAACACCACTTGCGACAGTTATATAATCATCTGAAATCCGAAAAGCGGAACAATCCGACGCAAGCAGTGAATTTCGTGTCGTTTCTAAAGGAACATACTCTACATCGGCAACATCATGTATATTCACTTTCTCAACAGGATATTCACAAGTAACATCTATGACACACAAAGAGGAATCCATGTCATTAGAAACCTTTTCTTTAGTATGAGAGCAACTACATGAAATGAGAAGCAGAAGCCATAAATAGATTTTATCCATAAACCTAAATTTTACAAGTATTATTATACTTACTGATTACATCCAAAGAATCTCAGGTTACATACCGTTATACCAGATCTTTCGTCTAAAATATATTCCGTTTCAGTCTTTCAATTTATAGAAAGCAATAATCGGATTGTCATCCTCTCCCATTTCATCAAGAAGCTTCAATAATTCGGCCTGCTTCTCAGGGAACTTGACCTTAGCTTCAGCGATGTTGCGCCTCACCTGATCCAAATTGTCCGGTGTGATTGCGAAGTAAAGACAGTTTTCGCCTACATTATAGAAGTCTTTGAACGATTGAGAACCGTCAACATCATTCGTTATTCCCTGTGCATCAAGTATGTACCAATGGACAGCTTTAAAAGGAGTTTGCTCCCAAGAATCGATCTTCTCCGTTTTTTTATCGTATCGGCTGAACCACATCTTTTTATTAAACCAAAAGCTAAAAAGAAGACATTCTTTAGTTTCATAAACACTTTTCATTAGAACAAAATCTCCCCAACCATAATCACGAGTAGGATCATATCTTCCGGAAGGCAATTTATATTTTCCAAGAGAAAGATGGTAACGGGGAAAAATAGAATCGCAAGTAATGCCGTAGATCGTATCATTAATAAACGAATAAACGTTACTTCTTCCACGATAGAGCCAAGATGGATCAGAAGATAATTGTACTATTTCCTTATCACCAGAAGATAAGTAAGGGATTTGCTCCATCAATGTCTCCCCTTTTCCATTCGCAACACAAGCGCTTATGAATGTCTTACTATTATCAGGCGAATAAACAGTACCGGGATAATAAACCAAACAATCTCCCACTACATCGATGGCCCTACTAAAAAAAACAGGCCATTTTAAAGGAATTTCCTTGACGAAGCTGTTATCCCGCATATCATAGACTGTCAGGCTACCATTACGGCTGAACGGATAAATAAATACCAAACTGTCACTGACTGTGAAAAAGTCAATATTAGCTATCTCTCCGGGGCCCTGACCTACACGACCGATTTTACGGATAAACTTTCCCGAAGTATCAAACATCATGACATGATTCTGATTTCTTGAATAAATAAAGACAAACTTCTCCGTCCGCTTTAGCTGCTTTATATCACCGACTAATATATTATTCTGCGTTTCCAGCTTCACATACTCTACATCTTTCACGATGTCACTCAGCAGTAAAGGCTTGCCACAATCTTTCAGGTTGTTAGCAAGATCAATGTCTTTAAAGGTTTCCTCAGCCGATAAAGCGTTATCATCCACCATATCTGGAGAAGAAGGCTTGCTGCCACAAGCAGCAAGAAAAAACAATACCAAAAACAATGCGATACAATCTAACTTCATAGGACGATAATTTATAGGTTACTAATAGTTGGATTTAAGTTTCCCAATCATAAGAATGTCATTATCATTTTCGTGTAAACTATTTCTTAGATTAGTGACTCGTTTACGTATTTCAGGCTTTAAATCAGTTTGGGCAAGAACTTTATCTAAAGCATCCATCAGTCCAAGAGGTTCGTAAGAGATACAGACATAACCGTTCTGCATTACCAAATAAGGATAAGATAAACCTAAAAGAGGATCAGTAAAGCGATCAATGCGCCGTACATTGCCATCTTTTTTCGAAACGCAAACATTAAATGTAGTCAGACGGACGGGAGAAGCACTTGAAGAAGTATTATTAGGATATAATGTAACACGTGCCCAATAGCTTTGGGGTATTTCATATAAAATAGTCGCAACTCTTCGATTTGCAGCAACAACATAATCTAATGTAAAACAAGGTATTATTATATTCCTTTTAGTATCATAATGATACAAGGTATCAGGACGAGTACGTAACCCCGGATCTTCAAATATTGAAAAAGAAATCGCATCCACATTCCGACATGCCACTAAGCCATTACTGTAATCTCCAATTAAACCGTAATGATTTACAGGAATCCGATGCACGATATCACCCTCCCTATTTTGCACCCAGCACACATTGTTACTAATTGCAAAATTGGAGTTCTCATTCTCAGAAAATGGCAAACCCACTACAGTTACATGCTTTTTATCATGGTCCATCCAAATACAAGGCTTATGTACTATTTCCTTGAAATGGATAGCTTCATCTGACAGATAATTCCCCTTCAGGTCATAAGTAAGTATTTTATTTGCTCTTCCTGCACCTAAGTAAATACGTTTTTGCTTTTCATCTATCATACAGGAATGTATCGTTTTGTACTCTCCAGGACCCTGTCCTATACCACCAATATCCGCCACGTATTGACCTTTACGCGTAAACAACTTAATAGGAGATATAGCGTCTGGATTCAGCAAGATATAATTATCTGTCACAAAGATCCCAAATGGATAAGTTTTAACAAGAGCCTCATCCCTATTCTCTAATTTAATGACTTCATATGACTCCACTAAATCACTCAAAGACATCACTGTCCCTTCTGCTTTCTCCACCATGTGCAAATCGACAGAACGGAAAGTAGAATCTTTTATTATATCCCCCTCTTTGGATACAGATGAAGAGCAGGAAGCAAACATTGCAACCGAAAAAAGAAAGAGAAGCGGATATAAAAGGTATCTTGTCTTCATATAAAAATAGATTTTGGCTGAAAGTAAAAAACTACTTTTCACAAAGCATACTACAAGATACGAATTATTCGTAGAATGTTATTCTATTAAGGATATGTTAAAAAGCATCTCCTTCAAAATTCTTCAGTCTTTCAATTTGTAAATGGCAATAATTGGATTATCATCCTCGTGGACATTTTGCACGATCTATCAATATCACATATACTTGAGAACCTTCAGTGGTTCGCCTGATAGCATTTAGAGATACAATCGAAATTTATAAATTACTTATAGTTATTGTTTCAGTTTTCCAATGATAAGAATGTCATTATCATTCTCGTGCAGACTATTTCGTAAATCGGTGGCCCGTTTACGTACGTCAGACTCCAAATCTGTTTGGGTAAGAACTTTATCTAAAGCATCCATCAGTTCAAGAGGATCATAAGAGATACAAATATATCCATTATTCATCATCAAAAAAAGATGAGATAAACCTAAAAGAGGATCAGTAAAGCGATCAATGCGCCGTACATTGCCATCTTTTTTCGAAACGCAAACATTAAAGGCTGGTAAACGAACAGAAGAAACACTTGAGGAAAGATTATTAGGATATAAAGTGACTTGCGCCCAATAACTCCTTGAAGTTTCATATAAAACAGTGCAAGCACTTTGATTTTCAGAAACAACATGATCTATTGTAAAGCATGGAGTTATTATATTCTTTACCGCATCATAGTGATACAAAGTATCAGGACGAGTACGCAACATGGGTACTTCAGAAATAGAAAAAGAAATCGCATCCACATTCCGACGTGCCACTAAAGCATTACTGTAATCTCCAATTAAACCGTAATGATTTACAGGAATCCGATGCACGATATCATCCTCCCTATTTTGCACCCAGCACACATTCTTACTAATTGCAAAGTTCGAGTTCACATTAGCAGAAAAGGGTAAAGTAACCACAACTACGTTTTTTTTATCATAGTCCACCCATATCTGAGACTTATGTACTATTTCCCCGAAACGAATAACCTCATCCGGCAGATAATTCCCCTTTAAATCATAGACAAGCACCTTGTCGGTTCTTCCCGGACCCAAATAAATACGGTTTTCTTTCTCATCCACCAACCATGAAAATAAATATAAATACTCTCCCGGACCTTGACCTACTCCGCCAATATCAGCCACATATCGTCCCTTGCGCGTAAATAGCTTAACAGGAGATACAACGTCAGCAGGTCGCAACAAGATATAATTATCCGTCACATATACACCATATGGATAGGTTTTAATAAGCGCCTCATCCCTATTGTCCAATCTAATGATTTCGTATGATTCCATTAAATCACCCAAAGACATCACTGTCCCTTTTGTCTTCTCTATTATACGCAAATCAACAGAACGAAAGGCGGAATCTTCTATTATATCCCTCTCTTTGGGTACAGATAAAGAGCAGGAAGCAAACATTGCAACCGAAAAAAGAAAGAGAAACGGATAAAAAAAATATCTTGCCTTCATATAAAATAGATTTTAGTTTAAAACAAAAACATACTGTTCTAAAAAGCATGCTGAAATATACGAACTATTCGTAGAGTGTTATTCTTTTAGGAACATGTTTATTAACACTATTAACAAGATTTTCAGGTGATGAATAGGGTGCGAACAGGTTCTTAACTTCCCGGATGTACGAAGTTAATATCCTCCCTGTACGAAGTTAACTTTAACACAATGTTAAAGTTAACTTCGTACAGGGAGGATATTAATAGCATATTCTGCTGGTTATTAATCTATTAGGAAAGAGATGTAATAAACAGATAAAATCTGTCGATCGTGTGAGACAGAGTGGAGTCGACGTAATACTTACTCTGATAAGTACAGAAGAATGATGATCACCGGAAAAGTTTATCGATCTCTTCTTCTTTTATGGTAGTCAACACCACACGACCATCCGGCGTATAGTTGGGCGAAGGACAGGCAAACAGATTATCGACCAAACTGACCATCTCTTCATTACTCAGCACCTGCCCATAGACAATGGCAGCCGCGCGGGCAAGGGTCAACGCAAGGATATCCTGAATTTCTTCTTTGACATCGTTGCCTTTCTCCATAGCGGTATGCAACATGCTGCGCACCAAATCGACCGGATTCAGTCCGTCGATGCCTGAAGGTACTCCGTTAATGGCATAACTGCCTCCACCAAGATCGCTGAGATCGAAACCTACCGCAGATAAATCGTCCATAATGTCTTGCAATACGGCTGCCTCAGAAGCCGGAAGTTGCAGAATTTCGGGGAAGAGAACGCCTTGTGAGAATCCCTGCTTCTGCTGAATCTGGGCACGATAACGGTCAAAGAGCACCCGAACATGGGCCCGGTGCTGATCGATCAGCATCAATCCGGACTTTACAGAAGTAAGAATGAAACGTCCCTTGAACTGCAAGTGCTGGGTCCCCTTCTCCATTATGGCCGACTCACCGGCATAAAGAGTTGCAGGAGCGGCTGTAACAATACTTTCCTCTTCAATTACCGCAAATTCTTCCGGTTCGGGATCGGGTTCGGCGAAAGGCTGATTCATCTTACTGGCTTTCTCAAGACCACCGTACAAATCTTCCCAGTCCACTTTCGGACGGGAGTAATTGCCACCGCCGGAAGAGGGCACCGAAGGTTTGAATGGATTGAAATCGGAATTGAAATGCACCTTAGGCGGCGCAGGAGGCAAGTTCTGTTCAAATGCAGGGATATCAGGCATGTCTTCCGTATCGAAATCGATAGAAGGGACGGCATTGAACTTGCCCAACGACTCTTTTACCGAGGCAGAAAGAATCTGCCAGATAGCCTGTTCGTTCTCAAATTTGATCTCTGTTTTGGTAGGATGGATATTGACATCGATGTTGGCAGGATCGACTTCAAAATAGATGAAATAAGAAATCTGTTCGCCTGCGGGAATCAACTGTTCGTAAGCATCCATCACCGCTTTATGGAAGTAAGGATGACGCATGTAACGGCCATTCACAAAGAAATACTGATGGGCACCTTTCTTACGGGCTGTTTCGGGCTTGGCCACATAACCTGAAACCTTCACCATCGTAGTGTTCACTTCCACACTGAGCAATTGCTGATTGAGCTTCTTACCAAAAATAGAAAGAATACGTTGCCGCAAATGGCAGGCGGGAAGATTGAACAGTTCGGAGTCATTGCTATACAGTGAGAAAGCAACCTCAGGATGTACCAGGGCAATACGTTCAAATTCGGCCAGAATATTACTCAACTCGGTAGAGTTGGCCTTCAGGAACTTACGCCGGGCAGGAATATTGAAAAAAAGGTTCTTAATGGAAAAGTTGCTTCCTTTGGGACAAGACACTGCTTCCTGACTCTCCACTTTGGAGCCCGCAATGATAATCCTGGTCCCTAACTCTTCGGATTCGGGACGAGTCTTCAGCTCTACCTGAGCAACGGCGGCAATGGAAGCCAGCGCTTCACCACGAAAGCCCATCGTGCGAAGAGCAAACAGATCGGATGCCTCGCGGATCTTTGAGGTGGCATGCCGCTCGAAAGAGAGGCGTGCATCGGTTTCGGACATTCCCTTACCGTCATCAATCACCTGTATACAGGTCTTGCCTGCATCGGTAACCAATACATGAATATTTTGTGCCTCAGCATCGATGGCATTCTCGACTAACTCTTTGATGACAGATGCCGGACGTTGTATCACCTCTCCGGCAGCTATCTGGTTGGCAACCGAATCGGGTAATAAATGAATGATATCGCTCATAATAGATTTAGCTTTGACTGATTAATTTATAGGACTTAGAAAGACCAGCTACCGGTCTGCAAATAATGCCATAGAAAAATAAGCAGGGCAATGATAGCCAGAATGACACCCAAATGAGCAGGCTTACGCCCACTCTCCTTACGACGCTTCAGATGTGTGGTGCCTTCGATGAACTTTCCGCGAATATCTTCCGGAGAAAATTCTTTTTCGGGTAACATTCCCAAATCACGCTTGGCATCTTCTTCCATTTTCGTCAATTTTTCTTTCCGCTCGTCCACATAGATATATTGATGATTGAATCCACGCGGCTTTCGTACATTGAACATTCCCATAGCTATTTCATATTAATTATTTCACGTTTAGGACCACTGATGACCTTGCGCTCTGTTTTACGTAAAGCCTCACCTGCCTTTTTCCCTCTCCAGTTGAAAATGTCTTCCTTATTCAAGGGACGGACATAATCAAACCAACTGAAAGTGGGCAATTTCATTTTGTCGGGCGGAATCTGATCCATTGGATAAAGCACGCAATTAGACTGAGGACTCATAACCATTTTTTTCATTTTTCTATCTCTAAGAAACAAATTAAGCAAACTTGTTTCAGAGGTATTCATACCAATCATCGTACTGTCCTTTTCCTCGGGATAATAAATTAATAGTACATTCCCTATCACATCTATTTTGCGTGCCTCACCCTCGGCAAAGTAGGCTTTGATCTCTTTTCCTGAGATCTGATTAAAATGAATGGAGTCTTTCTGTTCCACCGTGAGCGCCTGATTGATGATATGAGCCCAATCAATCGTACTGTCGTTCATATATACCTTAACCTCTTCTCCCAGCAGTTGTTGCCCTTCGTTCCAAATAATAGGATCGCGATACATGGTAAGGCAAGAGTCTTTCGTATTAAAGACCAAAGAATCGCAAACGCCTTGCAGATCAGCGCTGTACATACGTACCTTATGAAAAGCGCGCATCTCACGGAAAAGGGAGTCGGTGTCGAGATTATAGCTATTCATCAGTAACGTATCGGCATGCATAAAGAGGCTGTCACCCCGTGAATAATCCACGGCAACAGCTCGCTTGGTGGCAAGAGCATTCTGCTTCAACTCGTCATAATAACAATAATCACCGGTAAGCATGTTCTTATTGACAGTGTCGTTCATCTGGACATTATCGAACGCCTCACCATAACCCGCTTTACGGTCATAGAAAAGGCTGTCACCGGTCAACTTCTTACCTTCATTGGTCAAAACCGAACGGTCGAGCAGTTCGGCTTGTCCGGAAACGGTATTGTAAATGCCCCGCTCGGAATAGATATGGTTCTGATCGCTGACAATATTGGAGGGTCCCAGAATGGTGGCAATCTTAGTATTCGTACTATACTTCAGGGTGTCGGAAGTAAGCACGAAACGGGGATTCACGAGCTTGACATCATGGTTGAAAACAGAAAGTTTAGTGGCAGGACTGTACTCACCCCAGTCGGAAGTCAACACATTTTCTTCATCCATCAACGTACCCCCATCAAAATAGTAACCCAAATTGTACAAACGGTCATAATTCAGGCTGTCTGTCAACAAGGTAGTATTCCGGTTGATCATTTTCACATTCTCACGCAGTTGCGCTATCTGAGTCATGCCGTCATAAAACAAATAGTCACCATAGATGAAAAGAGTATCTCCCTGCTCCATACGCACATTGCTGAATGCTTCGAATGAATTCGTTTTTTCGTAAATCAAGGCACTGTCACAATACATGTACATGCTGTCGTGACGCAACTTGACCGAGCCAATCAACACCTGTACATCAGGGCGGGCCAGTTTATCAGCTTGTCCCTGATCGGCATGGAGCAAGTCGACACGGGTCTTTTTATTTCCCGTTGGCTTTTCCGGTTCAGCCTTCTTCTCCTGTTGTGGCTTCTTGTCGTGCTGCGGTTTCTTGTCCTGGGCCACCAGAAAACATACGGCAAACAGGCATAGAATACCCGCTAAGAGAAATCTATGCCTGCCGTGGAATTTATGTTCTTTGTTTAATCTAAACATATCAAATCAGGATCAGTCTTTTTTAATCCAGCCCGGATATTTAAAGTCACAACGCTGCCATGCCGGATTAATACGCACATACGTATGTTTTTGTTTTTCAACAATCCATTTTTGCAACGCCTCTTCACGACGTTTGTCGAGCACAATCTCTTTCAGGTTCTGGTAGTCATCGGTGATAGTGGCCTTGTGTCCATTGATGCGTGCCTTCAGCTTAACAATAGCACAAACTTCCTTACCATCTTTGGGGTTGACCATAGTGAAGGCTTTGGAGATCTCACCGATATTCATCTTATCTACCACTTTAGCTATCTCCTGCGGCAAATCCTGCATCTCGAATTTAGCAGTCTGATTCATCGGATTCTGCATCAGACCGTGATTGTTGCGTGTGTCTTTATCCTGAGACAAAGCAGCGGCTGCCTGATCGAATGTAAACTTATCGCTACGAATATCGTTGGCAATGGAGTCAAGACGTGCATTGGCTTCATTCAACTCCTTATCCGATACTTTGGGCTTCAACAGGATATGACGGGTATTGATACGGTCGCCACGTTTCTCGATCAACTGGATGATATGGAAACCATACTCGGACTCTACGATCTTAGATATCTTCTTGGTGTCCTGCAAGTTGAAAGCGACATTAGCGTATTCGGGCACCATCTGACCTTTACCCATAAAACCGGTTTCACCACCTTTGATGGCAGAACCGCGGTCCTCGGAATACAACAGGGCAAGCGTAGAAAAATCACTTTCGCCTTTATTGATACGGTCGGTATATTCACGCAAGCGTCTTTTCACATCCTCTATTTCAGAGATGGGCACTTTAGGTTGCTGTGTGATGATCTGCACCTCTACCTGAGTAGGGACATAAGGGATACTGTCCTGAGGAAGATCCTTAAAGTAGCGGCGCACTTCGGCCGGAGTCACTTTGATATCACCTACCAGCTTCTGCTGCATTCTCTGTACAATCAATCCGTCACGGGCATTCTCGCGCATGGCTTCGCGGATCTGCGTAGAAGTCTTGTTAAACTCAGCTTCCATCCTTTCTCTGCTACCCAAAGCCTGAATATAGTTATTGATCTGATAATCGACACGCTGTATCACTTCCGATTCAGGAACTTCGATACTATCGAGCACAGCCTGGTGCATATAAAGTTTCTGTACCGCCAACTCTTCGGGAATCACACAATAAGGATCACCATCAAACTTACGCCCCTCATACAAAGCGGCCAGTCGTGCTTCTTCCACATCGGACTTCAGGATGGCTTCGTCACCAACGACCCAAACCACTTCGTCAATCACATTGTCCTGCGCATAGGATGCCACGTTAGCAACCAGTGCCAGGGCAAACATAACAACAAATTTAAAGTTCACAAACTTCTTCATTCTGTGTATTTAATAATTTATAATCTTCTTTCTTTTTACTGCACGTTCGTACAAGTCGTCCTTTACTTGTTTCATAAAATCAACCCGCTTGATATTGACAAGCATATCTTTAACTTTCGGTTGGGCAAACTCGTAAGGTTCCTGTTCGCCTGCCACACGAAAATCGCTGATATTCAGAAAATAGTAGAATGCCGTATCTTTCAGTTCGATATGACGGTTCTTATCCATATAGGCTTCCGGGGATTCCGCTTTCAACGGGATCATATCAAGTACATCGGCCACCCGCACCCATTTATCATAAAAATACTCATACTTCACAGCATTCTGCAAACTATACTTCTCCAAATGCTCAACGGCATCCTGAGTCTCCGTCTTATACCACTTACGGACATTTCCCAGTTGGGGAGCGGTAAGGGGAACCTTGATAAACAGACCTTTCATCAACGGACGGTCCAGTTTAAACAGTTCTTTGTTCTTTTCGTAATAGTCTGCTATTTCCTGTTCGGGGATCTCGCCCGACAATTTCTGGCTGATTAGTTCTTGTTGATAAGTATGCATGATCAATGCTTTCCGGTAATTTGCGACCAACTTATCGATTTCGCCGTTGTCAGGGATATTGCTTTGCGCCTGGTTAAACAACAAAACGTCTTCAACCCAGCTACGAATGTAGTGCTCGGCGAAAAGAAGACTGTCATCTTTCGACAAACCAGCGGGGAACACGGCCTGAAGGTCCTCTTTGTACAAAAAGTTTCCATCGACCTCTACCAAAGGAGTCTGTCCTTTGTGATCATGCTTGTCAGTACACGACACACAGAAAAGGAGAGAGATTAGCAGAAGGCCCGTTTTTCGCATTGTCAACTGAATTATACTTAATTTAAGGTACGAAGATAATACAATAATTCGTTGCTTCAGTGATTATTAACCGTTTTTAAAACCTCTTGGTTAATTTCAACCTTAGCGGAAGCCCTGAGACGCTCTGCCCAAAGTGCATCCAGATGATTCTGATAATCTTCGATCAAACGGGAAACAATCTCTTTGTAGGACTCCGGACCTTTCTTTTTCTCACCCAAAACAACGGTAAAAGGATAGGACTTTAATGGTTCGAAGTCTCCTTTTTTAAACACTAACTTATCGACAAAAACATTGTCACCTTCGGCAAAGGTCCCTTGTTCTATCCGGATGACAGCCGGTGAAGCAGAGGTATTAAATGTCAGGCGAATGGCATCTTTCCACTCTTCTTCCGGAAGTTTTTTCAGAAATTTACGGGCGCTCTTCAGCGTTTTCTTATGGGTTCCGTGCAACACCGCACCTCTGTAGCGGGGTGAATCCCAGTTGTAATCGGTCCGGTGCTCCTTGAAGAAGTTCTTCAGTGCAACAGAATCTGCCAGGCTGACCTGATGGGTTTCCCGGCGGGTAATAGCGGCCAGCAGCAAATGATCACGATGTTCTTGCAGTGTCCTGCGGAACTCAGGATGTTTCTGCTCAAGGCGACTGTTCTCATAATCGAGAATTGATTTTACCACAAAAGCATCCAACTGCCTCTTTGTCCCCATGGGATGGGCAGCGGCAAACCGCTCAAAGTCCTTCCCTGTAAAGTTTTTACCGTCCAGCGTAAAAAGAGTACGGGAGGTCTTGCCTTGAGAAAGCAACTCTTCCATCGCCGCTTTGTCCGGAGTATACCGATAGCTCTCCTTCAGTTTGTTTACCAGGATTTCGGTTCCTTTATCCGCACCCGGACGATGGGACAGTTTACGGATTAGTCTGTCCCGTATCTGTTCAAATGGAGGGAGTTCGCGTCTGCCCGTTACTTTGACGATATGAAGTCCTTTAGGAGTAAAAAACGGCTGGGAATATTCGCCATCCTTCAAAGAGAAAGCGACCTCCTCAAATTCCTGTGGTGTCTGCAACCAACTGATCCAGGATTCTGCCTTATCATCAGAATATTGGTCTACCAGAGTCTTGAAATCGGCATCGGGATTTGTCTTCAATACATTGTAAAGAGAATCCATTAAAGCCTGCGCCTCCCGCAAATGATGGGGCAGGGCCGTCTGGGGAAGATAACGGAAAATATGCATAACCCGGACCTCGCCGGCTATGGAGCGGCTCTTCATCTGATCGTAAAGCTTTCTGGCACAGGCTTCCTCTGCAGACGAATCTGTAAGATAGGATTTAGATAATGAACGATGGTAGTTGTCCATCTCCGCACGAAAGGCAGAGAGAGTATCCAACCCCGCTCTCTGTGCCGCGTGCAGTTTCAACTTCTTATCGACAAAGAGATCAACACAAACCTTCAAGGCTTCTTTCCCGGATACTCCCGAAGGCTTATTCCGATGATAGAAAGACTCAAACTCCGAGCGGGAAATGTCTTGTCCATTGATCCGCATCAACACAGGATCTTGCCGGGCATAGCCGGCAATAAACCCAAACAAACAGGTCAGTGCACCAACCAGAATCTTCTTCATACCATTCTACGTTGAGATATTCATATCGGAATAAAATAAATCGAGTTCACTACAAAGGACACGGATTAACACAGATTGATAATTTATCTCATTGATATTGAAGATTAAAAAGTTCTGTGTTAATCCGTGTAATCTGTGGTGGAACAGCAACCAGACGGCAACGGCCAAACGCCCGATAAACAGGCTGTTATTCCGGACGACTGTAATTAGGCGATTCGCTTGTAATCGTCACATCGTGCGGATGGCTTTCCATTACTCCGGCATTGGTGATGCGAGTAAACTTGGCATCATGCAGTTTCTCGATATCAGGAGCACCGCAATATCCCATACCGGCACGCAAACCACCGGTCAGCTGATAAATCACTTCATATAAAGTTCCTTTATAAGGCACACGGGCAGCAATGCCTTCCGGAACCAACTTCTTCACATCCATCTCGCCACTTTGGAAATAGCGGTCTTTCGAACCATTTTCCATCGCTTCGAGAGAACCCATACCACGGTATGACTTAAACTTACGTCCATTGAAGATAATCGTCTCGCCCGGACTTTCTTCTGTACCGGCAACCAATGAACCGATCATCACACAGTATCCTCCGGCAGCCAGAGCTTTCACCACATCACCCGAATAGCGGAGTCCGCCATCGGCAATCAAAGGGATACCTGTACCTTTCAAGGCTTTGGCTACATCATAAACAGCCGAAAGTTGCGGTACGCCTACACCGGCAACCACACGTGTCGTACAAATGGAACCCGGGCCGATACCTACTTTTACACCGTCAGCCCCGGCTTCCACCAAGGCCTTGGCTGCATCGCCCGTAGCAATGTTACCAACCACAATATCAATATTGGGATAACGTTTTTTCGCTTCGCGCAAGGTGTCGATCACTCCCTTTGAGTGTCCGTGAGCCGTATCGATCACGATGGCATCCGCACCGGCATCCACCAACGCCTGCATACGGTCGAAAGTGTCGGCAGTCACACCTACACCGGCAGCTACACGCAGACGGCCTTTCGAATCTTTGCAAGCCATAGGTTTATCTTTGGCTTTTGTAATATCTTTGTAAGTAACCAGCCCGATCAGTTTTCCTTCTTTATCGACTACCGGCAGCTTCTCAATCTTATGGTGTTGCAGAATTTGCGCAGCTGCTTCCAGATCGGTAGACTGATTGGTGGTAACCAGATTTTCTTTTGTCATCACCTCGTCGATACGTTTATCCATGTTACGTTCGAAACGAAGGTCACGATTCGTTACAATACCAACCAAATATCTATTGTCATCCACTACCGGAATGCCGCCGATTTTGTATTCGGACATCAGGGCGAGAGCATCACGTACGGTAGACCCTTGCTTAATAGTCACAGGATCGTAAATCATACCGTTCTCGGCACGCTTCACAGTAGCCACCTGCTTAGCCTGTTCCTTAATGGACATATTCTTATGGATCACGCCAATTCCCCCCTCGCGCGCAATGGCAATGGCCATCTTGGCTTCGGTAACCGTGTCCATGGCGGCAGTTACAAACGGAATCTTTAACTCAATGTTTTTTGAAAACTTTGTCGAGAGATCGACAGTGCGTGGTAAAACTTCAGAATAAGCGGGGATCAACAATACGTCGTCATAAGTTAATCCATCCATTACAATCTTATCGGCAATAAATGACATAGGGCTATGCGTTTAAAAATTATTGCGTGCAAATATACAGTTTTTATTCAAGACTGCATAAGTGCACGCAAGTTTTTTTTCGCTTTTTTAATTAGCCATTTCGGAGATAAACTTGATACGAACCAGACGGACTTCTTCTTCGGTAAATTCGTCCCCGAGTTCATCAAGAGCGTCGTCAATCTTATCTGTTGTCGACTCTTTGAAGTAATCGTAGATGTCGAGCATGTGATCTTCGTCCATGATCTCATCCAGGAAGTAGTCGATATTCAACTTAGTACCCGAATAAACGATCGCTTCCACTTCATCCAGCAATTCGCTGAACTCAATGCCCTTGGAAAGCGCGATATCATCCAGAGCCACTTTACGGTCGATGGCTTGAATAATGGCCACTTTCATCTTCGACTTGTTGGCGACAGTGCGTACCCGTAAGTCCTCCGGACGTTCAATCTCATTCTCTTCGCAATGTCTCTTAATCAGCTTGCAGAATTCTTCGCCGTAACGTTTGGCTTTTCCGGCACCTACGCCCGGGATATTCTGAAGTTCTTCGAGCGTCACAGGATAGATAGTAGCCATCGCTTCAAGAGAGGGATCCTGGAAAATCACGTAAGGAGGCACTTCCAGTTTCTTCGATAACTTTTTCCGGAGATCTTTCAGCATAGAATAAAGAACCGGATCGACTGCGCACGAACCTCCACCTCTTGCCGGTGTTTCTTCTTCCACTTCTTCAAAGTCATTGTCCTCGGTAATCTTGAATGACTTGGGATGTTTAAGGAATTTCTTTCCTGCATCGGTCACTTTCAGCAAACCGTAGTTTTCTACATCCTTACTCAGATAACCGGCTATCAACGCCTGACGAATCACGGCATTCCAGGTTTTGTCTTCTTCTCCCATTCCTGATCCGAACACTTCCAGATCTTCATGTAAGTGTGCCTGAACTTCAGACGTTTCGCGTCCCTGCAGGACATCAATAATATAATCTGCCTTAAAATTTTCTTTTACCGCTATGATTGTTTCGATCACAGCACACAATAATTCTTGAGCCTCCACTTGTTTTTTAGGGTTTAAACAGTTGTCACAATTTCCACAATTTTCTTCCGTGTACTCTTCGCCGAAATAATGTAGTAATGTCTTACGGCGGCAAACGGAAGATTCAGCATACGCAGCAGTTTCCAACAGAAGCTGCTTGCCAATTTCTTGTTCTGCCACAGGTTTGCCTTGCATGAACTTCTCGAGTTTCTGCAAGTCTTTGTTTGTATAAAAGGTAATGCACTGGCCTTCTCCGCCGTCTCTTCCGGCGCGGCCTGTTTCCTGGTAATACCCCTCCAGGCTCTTTGGTATATCATAGTGGATGACGTATCGCACATCGGGCTTATCAATTCCCATTCCAAATGCGATAGTAGCTACAATTACGTCGATCTTTTCCATCAGGAAATTGTCCTGATTCTGCGTTCGCGTTGCCGAATCCATACCTGCATGATATGCACGGGCATTGATCCCGTTGGCTTGAAGTATCTCAGCAAGCTCTTCTACCTTCTTCCGGCTCAGGCAATAAATGATGCCCGATTTTTCCGGATTGTTCTTGATGAACTTTATGATGTCCTTATCTACATTCTGAGTTTTAGGACGTACCTCGTAATACAGATTCGGACGGTTGAACGAAGACTTGAAGACGTGTGCATCCACCATTCCCAAGTTCTTCTGAATATCGTGCTGCACCTTCGGCGTGGCCGTTGCGGTCAGCGCAATAAGAGGTGCTTTTCCTATTTCATTAATAATCGGACGTATCCTGCGATATTCCGGGCGGAAGTCGTGTCCCCATTCGGAAATACAATGTGCTTCGTCGACAGCATAGAATGAAATCTTTACTGACCGCAGAAACTCCACATTCTCTTCTTTCGTCAACGACTCGGGAGCAACGTATAACAGTTTTGTTTTTCCGGCAAGAATGTCAGACCTCACCTGATCAATCGCACCCTTGTTCAAAGAAGAATTAATGAAATGAGCCACACCGTCTTCTTCACTGAAGTTGCGCATCGCATCTACCTGATTCTTCATCAGCGCGATCAGCGGAGAAATCACAATGGCCGTACCTTCCATTAATAAAGAAGGCAACTGATAGCACAGAGATTTTCCACCGCCGGTAGGCATCAGCACAAAGGTATCATTACCATCAAGCAAATTCTGGATGATCGGCTCCTGGTTCCCCTTGAAATTATCAAATCCGAAATACTTTTTCAGTTGGTCTGTCAAATTAATCTTCCCTGCCATCTTAATATAGGTTGTTTTATTCAGTTCATGGTTTAACTTAAAAACACTCGCTTTGCTTGGAAAGCGCTCTAACAAAGTTATAAACAACTTCTTAAATATCAAGCATAATCAGACTAATATTTTTCAAGAAAAAACGGACCTCACCTCCATTATTGCCCTTACCTTTTGATTTTAAGCAGTTTGCAATCTCGCAAGATTTGCTTTTTCGAGCTGATGCTTCGCATAATCCAGTGTCACTTCATATTCTTTCTGGTTTTCAGAAGGAATCTCGAACATGACATCCATCATAATTGTCTCCACGATAGAGCGCAATCCGCGGGCACCCAGTTTATACTCCACTGCCTTGTCGACGATATATTCGAAGACTTCGGGCTGGAAGGTCAACTGCACACCATCCATTTCGAACAACTTGATGTATTGTTTGATAATGGAATTCTTGGGTTCGGTCAGAATGGCACGAAGTGCATTCCGGTCGAGCGGGTTCAGATAGGTCAGCACCGGCAAACGGCCGATAATCTCCGGAATCAGTCCGAATGACTTCAAATCCTGCGGTGCGATGTATTGCATCATGTTGTTTTTGTCGATAGTAGCCGTCTTACGGGAAGCATTGTATCCTACGACATGGGTGTTGAGACGCTGGGCAATCTTTTTCTCGATGCCGTCAAACGCTCCTCCACAGATGAAAAGGATGTTTTTCGTGTTTACGGGAATCATCTTCTGGTCGGGATGCTTACGTCCTCCCTGAGGCGGGACGTTGACCACAGAGCCTTCGAGCAGTTTAAGCAATCCCTGCTGTACGCCTTCACCGCTGACATCACGCGTGATGGAGGGGTTGTCTCCCTTACGGGCAATCTTGTCTATCTCGTCGATGAAGACAATGCCTTGTTCTGCCTCGGGCACATTGTAATCGGCCACCTGAAGCAGACGGGTGAGGATACTCTCGATATCTTCGCCTACATAACCGGCTTCGGTCAACACGGTCGCATCCACTATCGTAAAGGGTACATGCAACAGTTTGGCTATGGTACGCGCCAAAAGGGTTTTACCGGTTCCGGTGCTGCCCACCATAATGATGTTCGACTTTTCAATCTCCACATCATCACCGCTGTCTTTCTGCAACAGACGTTTGTAGTGGTTATATACCGATACGGCAAGAAAACGTTTGGCATCGTCCTGGCCAATCACGTACTGGTCGAGGAAATTCTTTATTTCTACCGGTTTGGGTAGTTCCTTTAAATTGAGTCGGGTAGCTCCCGCGCTCTGTTTGCCGGCTCCCATGGCTTCCTGAGTAATCTCATAAGCCTGGGTCGCACAGCTGTCGCAAATGTAGCCGTTCATCCCTGTAATCAGGAATCCGACTTCATTCTCCGAACGGCCGCAAAAGCTACACCTTTTTTTATTATTCTTTGATTCAGCCATGTTTATTTCTTAATCAACACTTCGTCAATCATACCATATTCTTTTGCTTCCTGGGCGGTCATCCAGTAATCACGGTCCGAATCGGCCCATACCTTGTCAAAAGAAGTACCCGAATGATCGGCAATAATGGTATAAAGTTCTTTCTTTAATTTTTGTATTTCGCGGGCAGTGATTTCAATATCCGAGGCTTGTCCCTGCGCGCCACCCATCGGCTGATGAATCATCACACGTGAGTGAGGCAGCGCCGAACGTTTGCCTTTGGCACCGGCCACCAACAGTACAGAAGCCATAGAAGCTGCCATACCGGTACAGATTGTAGCCACATCACTCGAGATGAACTGCATCGTATCATAAATACCCAGCCCGGCATAAACCGATCCGCCCGGAGAGTTGATATAGATTGAGATATCTTTACCCGGATCTACCGAATCAAGATACAGCAACTGTGCTTGCAGCGTATTGGCCGTATAGTCATCAATCTGTGTACCGAGGAAGATAATGCGGTCCATCATCAGACGTGAGAACACGTCGAGCTGAGTGACATTCAGTTGTCTTTCTTCCAGAATATAGGGATTCAAATACCCGGCTTGCGATTTAATCACATCGTCCAGCACCATTGCATTCATACCTAAATGCTTGGTTGCGTATTTTCTAAAATCATCCATTGTTTTACGTTCCTTTCTATTATTAATAATGTAACTGCAAAGAAACAAAAAAGAACACAGAGACACAAAAAAACACAGAGTTATAATTCTATAAAAACTCTGTGTTTCTGTGACTTTATGTCCTGTTCAAAAGAAGAGCTTATTCAAACATCTTATTGAATTCTTCCATTGAAACGGTTTTGTTCTCCAATGTAACCTTGCCTTTCAGTGCAGCGGCCAATTTGGTTTCTACTACGCGGTTCACCAAACCGTCGATGCTTTCTTTCTTTTTCAGCATCTCTTTTGCGTAGTTTTCGAGGATATCATCGGGTATAGTCAGCATACCGTATTGAGCAAACTGAGCTTTTGTAGCTTCTTTCGCCATGTTGATCACGTCGTCCTGCTCTACCTTGATATCATTTTCTTTCACCAACTGTTCCTTAATCAGGTGCCATGTCAGTTCTTCGATGCTCTTATCGTAGTTTTCGTTTACGAATTCTTCGCCTTTGTCTTTGTTGTTCATCAACATAACGCGTTTCAGCAGTGCATCCGGGAATTCCAGCTTACCTACTTTGTCTGCCAATACCTTGCGGACATCGATCAGGAATTTATAATCGCTATCGGCAACGAACTGGGCTGCGATGCTTTCTTTTACTTTAGCACGGAATTCTTCTTCTGTCTTCACTGCGTCTTTGCCGAATACCTGATCGAAGAGTTCCTGATTCAGTTCACCGTTTACGAAACGGGTCACTTCTTCTACCTGGAAGCTGAAGTTGGATTTTACTTCGGCAGCAGCTTCTTTGTCGATCTTCAGCAGTGATGCGATTTCAACAGCATTGCCTTCGTAAGCAGCATCCGGATTGAATACCAGTACGTCGTTTACTTTAGCGTTTGCGAAGATAGCCTTCTGCTCGTCGTTCTTCATGTACGAAGGCATCATTACAGCACCTTCTACCTGAATACCACCTTCTTTCGTGTTGCCTTCTTCATCAAGTTCGGCCAACAGACCTTTCAGCATATCGTTTTCTTCGTATGCCTCTACTTGTTCGTATTTTCCGTTACGTTGAGTATAAGCTTTAATCTGGTTTTCTACCATTTCGTCAGTTACCTCGATTGTATAGTAGTCTACCTTGTCCTGGCTGCTAACCTCAGCTTTGAACTCCGGAGCTAAAGCGATATCGAATACAAATTCAAATTCTTCCATTGTATCGAAATCGATATCCGGCTGCTTTTCTTCGTTAGGCATCGGTTCGCCAAGGATGTTTACGTTATTCTCCTTAATGTATTCGTATACTTTCTCAGAAAGCAATTTGTTCACCTCGTCGGCAATGACTGACTTACCATACATCTTCTTCACCAAGCTCATAGGAACCATGCCCGGACGGAATCCCGGAACCTGAGCTTTCTGACGGATGTTCTTCAACGATTTGTCTACCTGAGGCTGGTAGTCAGCTTTTTCAAGCTTCACGGTAAGCAATGCGCTTACTTTGTCAATGTTTTGTAATGAAACGTTCATTCTGACAATTATTTATTTGATTTATACTTTATTCTATACTCAAACGAGGGTGCAAAATTAGTGCTAATCTTTCAAATTTCAAAAAACATTGCAGAATTATTTCATTTGCAGAGAATCGCCATTTCGGACGAAAGCAGCCGGACATACGGCAGAAAAGACATTAATCCGTTTTCAAAAGAACCCGTTTTACTTTTTATTAACCAAAAAAGAAGAAAACAAAAAGACAGGTCCGGACGGAAAAGTCCGGAACAGAGGCCGGCAAAGCAGTAAAGTTCAACACAACCGGATGTGGATAAGGAGGTCGGAAACCGGTTCATTGCTTACGGAGTGCTACCACAAATATCAATTATAGCAACAATCGGAGATTATACTGTCAAAAGGATCAAAAATCCTTCTTTCCGCTGACTCGGCTTTTCGTTTCTCCGCTCCATCCGGAGGAAATAGAGCTCCGGAAGGTGGCTTTTTGCCTCCCAAAGCCTGACTCTTCCGGAAACAAAACCTGTGTTTTACTGAAAAGCAAGCTTCTTTTTGCGGAAAAGACGGGTACATTTGCCCCGAAAGACGTTAGCATTTCCGGAAAACGCTTACTTCTTTTCCGGGTTTCTTTAAATGTTTTCCCTAATTGCATATATTGTTCCGGAAAAAGAAGCTTCCGAACTCTTTTTTCACTCTGGTTGCTCTCCGCGAAACGACGCGGCCGGACTATCGGAAGAACAGGTATTTGACACAAAAAAGTACATGATGCATCAAGAGGATATGTTTCTCTTTCAGTCTGTCCAGAAACCGGTCATCGGGTAAACAAAAAGATAATGGCTAAACTGGCTGGAAGACGTTTTTTCTGACTTAGACGAATGGTCCTCCGAAATAAACAAATATGAGAGGATACGATTGTCATTTTGACAAAATGCTATCAAATTTCCGCCACCTTCACCGTAACACCGGGAAGTCAGTATCTTCTTTACAACTTATGTTTTCCAACTTCATCCTAAGATCTCTCCAACCCGTTAAATTTCATAGGTTTCGCACACAAAAAAAGAGAAAAAGTTATTGCAATTCCGGATTTTATGTGTTTCTTTGTTGCGGAAAGATGATCGATTAGTTTCTCGATTTCGATTACAAGGTTTTTACTCCCGTCGACAAGACGCTTTTGTAAACTCTCTGTTTCTTTAATCTTTTTATTATTAAATCATCTTCCGGAGAGTTTTTTATTTCATTTATTTTATTTTTATCATTTTCATTATGAACATTTATGTTGGAAACCTTAACTACCGTGTTAAGGAAGCAGATCTGCAACAAGTTATGGAAGACTACGGAAAAGTAACTTCTTGTAAAGTAATCATCGATCGCGAAACAGGCAGATCAAAAGGTTTTGGTTTCGTAGAAATGGATGACGATGCAGCTGCAACAAAAGCTATCGCAGAATTAAACGGAGCGGAATACGAAGGCCGTACTATGGTACTCAAAGAAGCCAGACCGAGAGATTAACGATAGGAGAAAGAATTAAAAAGAAACCTTTTACCAGAAGAACCGGTAAAAGGTTTTTTTTATGTATTCTATGTTCAAGCGGCTCCCCCGATACACAGGAGAACGGAAACAGCAGACTAATCTTTCAACTGGAAGTCTTTGCGCCGCAAAACGAAACTGTTACTCAGATATTTCTCACGCACAATCTTATTCTCAGCCAACTCCTCAGGGGTACCCTGAAACAGAATTTTTCCTTCGAACAGCAGATAGGCACGATCGGTAATACTCAATGTTTCCTGTACGTTATGGTCGGTAATCAGGATACCGATGTTTTTATCTTTCAACTTCCATACAATCTGCTGGATATCTTCTACGGCAATCGGGTCTACCCCGGCAAAGGGTTCATCGAGCATGATGAATTTGGGGTCGATAGCCAGACAACGCGCGATCTCCGTACGGCGGCGCTCACCACCCGACAACTGGGTACCTTTATTCTTCCGCACTTTCTGCAAACGAAACTCGGCAATCAAACTTTCGAGCTTATCTTTCTGATAATCGAGAGGTTTATTAGTCATCTCAAGCACGGAAGCAATGTTGTCCTCCACCGTCATCTGGCGGAAGACCGAAGCCTCCTGGGCCAGATATCCGATACCGGTCTGGGCACGTTTATAAACAGGATATTTCGTTATTTCAAGATCGTCCAGGAAAATACGGCCTTCATTCGGGGTAATCAATCCTACGGTCATGTAGAACGAAGTGGTCTTACCGGCACCATTCGGTCCCAGCAAACCTACAATCTCACCCTGCTTCACATTGATGGAAACATGGCTCACTACCGTACGCTTACCGTACTTTTTCACCAAGTCTTCGGTACGAAGCACCATCTTGCTTTCTTCCATATCCTTTGTTATTTTGCGGCAAATGTAGCAAAAATAAGCCGAAAAAACGTACATTTGCAAACAAATATACGAGTTATGATTAAAGCATTAAGAACCGTCGGCAGATACATGATGCTTATGGGACGGACTTTTTCACGTCCCGAGCGCATGCGTATGTTCTTCCGGCAATATATCAAAGAGATAGAGCAACTGGGGGTAAACTCTATCGGCATCGTGCTGTTGATTTCATTCTTCATCGGCGCGGTGATTACCATCCAGATTAAACTAAACATCGAAAGCCCATGGATGCCCCGCTGGACGGTAGGATACGTCACTCGTGAGATTCTTTTGCTTGAGTTCTCCTCCTCCATCATGTGTCTGATCCTGGCCGGTAAAGTGGGATCGAACATCGCTTCCGAACTGGGTACAATGCGTGTGACACAGCAGATTGATGCACTCGAAATCATGGGAGTGAATTCCGCCAACTATCTGATATTACCCAAAATCACGGCAATGGTTACCATGATTCCTATTCTGGTGACCTTCAGCATCTTTGCAGGTATCATCGGAGCATTCGCCACCTGCTGGTTCGGCGGTATTATGACGGCCACCGACCTTGAATACGGACTCCAGTATATGTTTGTAGAATGGTTTGTGTGGTGCGGCATCATCAAGTCACTGTTTTTTGCCTTTATCATTGCCAGTGTATCCTCTTTTTTCGGCTATACCGTAGAGGGCGGCTCGATAGAAGTGGGAAAGGCATCTACCGATTCGGTGGTTTCCAGCAGCGTACTGATTTTGTTTGCCGACCTGGTATTAACTAAACTTTTAATGGGATGATCGAAGTAAAAGGACTCTATAAATCATTCGAAGGTAAAACGGTATTGCATAATATAGATGCCTCTTTCGAAAACGGAAAAACCAGCCTGATTATCGGTCAGAGCGGTTCGGGTAAGACGGTATTGATGAAGTGCATCGTCGGATTGCTGACACCGGAAAAGGGTGAAGTACTCTATGACGGACGCAACTTTCTGGCAATGGGTAAAAAAGAAAAGAAACATTTGCGACGCGAAATGGGAATGATTTTCCAAAGCGCGGCTTTGTTCGACTCCATGTCCGTTTTAGATAACGTAATGTTCCCGCTCAACATGTTCGGTACCGATACATTGCGCGAACAAACCAAACGGGCCATGTTCTGCCTCGATCGGGTCAACCTGACAGAAGCTAAAGATAAATTTCCCGGCGAAATCAGTGGCGGTATGCAGAAACGTGTAGCTATCGCACGGGCCATTGCGCTGAACCCGCAGTATCTCTTCTGCGATGAACCGAACTCAGGACTCGACCCGAAAACCTCTTTGGTAATAGACGACCTGATTCACGATATTACCCGGGAGTACAACATGACCACCATCATCAATACTCACGACATGAACTCGGTAATGGGTATTGGCGAAAAGATTATCTATATTTATCAGGGAACCAAAGAGTGGGAAGGTACGAAAGACGACATCTTCACTTCGACCAACGAACAGCTGAACAATTTCATTTTCGCTTCCGACCTGCTGCGTAAAGTAAAGGATGTAGAAATACAAAACCTCGAAGGCTGATCTTCTCAACAGATTGAAATAGAAGGGCTCATGAATCATCGCAACTCATGAGCCCACTTTTTGTTATAAAAAAACCAGTTAATAGAATCGACATATATCATCACGACATATTGACTGTCCCAAAGTTCTCAATAAAACTTAAAAAGAGAATAATTCCAATTACACATCAAAGATAACAAAAAAAATGCAGCAAAACATCACCGAAAACCGTGACAAATTGAAATAAATAGAATCATCCAATCTCTATCCATCCTTTTGCCATAGCTTTCACTACCATATCGATAGCGTTCTTTGCACAAAACTTTTGTATTAGCCTTTTACGAAATGTTTCGACAGTATTTTCTGAAATCTTCAATTCAGCCGCAACTTCATGCGTATTACATCCCCTTGCGACAGCTTTCAGTACATCAAGCTCGCGCTTTGTGGGTATATCTTTAGGATGAATTTGTACAGGACTGAGGCTTAACCTCTGACGAATGGACTTAAACCGCGGACATGCATAAGAATCACCTGCAAGCACGCTCTTCACGGCATTTCCTATTTCCATAGCTTCGGATGATTTAAGGATCACGGCATTCACTTTCTGACGAATCAAACGGTTGATAATCCAGATTTCTTCATGCATAGTACTAATAATAATACGTGCACTCTCATTAATCTCACGAATCATATCAACCAAATCGAATCCTGATATATCGGGGAGGCTTACATCCAAAACATAGATGTCGTAGTCTCTCTCCCCAATCAATTCGGCAGCTCTCGTTCCCGAAGTCACCGCATCGGCAACTTTAACCCCCGGCACTAACTCAAGCATGCGTTGCATCCCTTCAAGAATCAGTGCATGATCGTCAACCAATAGTATTTCTGCCTTCGTTTCCATGTAGCCTCTGTCTGTATTTATGGTTTGTTTCTTTTTGCTCTGTACAAATATAAATAAAAAGAGTTATATAAGAAACAAAAAGAATCAATTATTTCAAAAATGATGGGCAAAAAGAAAGCCGGAATTATGATAATCCGGCTTTTACATTTATATATCAATACTATTCGACACAAAAATCACTTCTGTCTGATATAAATATTGATAGGCGTTCCACTCAGATCCCACTTTTCACGCATCTTGTTCTCCAGGAATCTTCTATAAGGCTCTTTCACGTACTGTGGAAGATTAGCAAAGAAGACAAACGAGGGTACCTGCGTATTAGGCAGCTGAGTAACGTACTTAATCTTGATATATTTTCCCTTAGTCGCAGGAGGCGGATAAGCTTCGATCAACGGAAGCATCTCTTCGTTCAGGCGAGCTGTCGGAATTTTAATCATACGGTTCTCGTAAACTTTACGTGCCTCTTCAAGCACCTTGAGAATTCTCTGTTTTGTCAATGCCGATGCAAACACAATAGGGAAATCAACAAAAGGAGCAAAACGTGAACGAATGGCTTCTTCAAAAGTCTTCATTACTTTATCAGTCTTGTTTTCTACAAGATCCCACTTATTCACGACTACCACTAACCCTTTTGAGTTTTTCTGAATCAACGAGAATATATTCAAATCCTGGCTTTCTATACCACGGGTCGCATCCACCATCAGAATACATACATCGGCCCCCTCTATGGCACGAATAGAACGGACAACCGAATAATATTCGAGATCCTCGTTTACCTTATTCTTTTTACGAATGCCGGCTGTATCTACCAGATAGAAATCGAAGCCAAACTTATTGTAACGAGTGTAAATAGAATCGCGGGTTGTTCCGGCTATTTCTGTAACAATATTACGTTCTTCCCCGATAAAAGCATTCACAATAGACGATTTACCGGCATTAGGACGTCCCACCACAGCGAAACGAGGGATGTCTTCATCCAGAATCTCATCGGATTCTTTCTTGAATTTACTAACAATCAAGTCCATCAGATCTCCTGTACCACTACCACTAATCGCAGAGATACAATAAGGATCGCCCAATCCCAACCGATAAAACTCAGGAGCATTGTATCGCAGCTCATGATTATCCGTCTTGTTGGCCACCATGATGACCGGACTTTTGGCACGGCGTAATATGGCAGCTACCTGCATATCCAAATCTGTCACTCCATTTGTCACATCCACCACAAACAGAATCACATCCGCTTCATCCACTGCCATCAATACCTGCTTGCGGATTTCCTCTTCGAATATATCGTCAGAGTTTACTACCCATCCACCGGTATCAACAACAGAAAACTCTCGCCCTAACCATTCGGATTTACCATACTGCCTATCACGGGTAGTACCCGCTTCATCGTTCACAATTGCCTGACGGGTTTTCGTCAAACGATTAAATAAGGTAGACTTGCCCACATTGGGTCGTCCTACGATTGCAACTAAATTTCCCATAGTTTACACACTTTATTTTTGCGACTATCACAGTCGTATGAATTTTCTTTTTTTAATCTAACTGATAACCAAAATTCCGCAATTCCTTGTCAGAGCTGCGCCAATCTTTGTCTACTTTCACATAGGTTTCCAGAAAAACAGTTTTTCCGAAAAAACGTTCCAGATCCCGCCGTGCCTCTGTAGCAACTTTCTTCAGGGCTTTACCCTGTTTTCCTATAATAATCCCTTTCTGAGAATCACGCTCTACATAAATCACGGCATGAATGTGTATCTTCTTCGCATCTTCTTTGAATTGCTCCACCACCACCTCTACCGAGTACGGAATCTCTTTATCATAGTACAACAGGATCTTCTCACGGATAATCTCGTTGACAAAGAAACGGGCCGGCTTATCAGTCCACTGGTCCTTATCAAAATAAGGAGGTGAGTCAGGCAAAAGTTCTTTGATCCGCTTCATCACATAGTCCACATTGAACTTTGTAGCTGCCGAAATCGGAATAATCTCAGCTTGTGGAAGCAACTCTTTCCAGTCTTCCACCAGCTTCACCAGCTTTTCCTGGTCAGTCAAGTCAATCTTGTTAATCAATAACAAAACCGGAGCAGTCTGCTGACGCACTTTCTGAATAAATTCATTATTCTTATCAGGAGTTTCAATCACGTCTGTCACATAAAGCAAGACATCTGCATCCGCTAATGCTGAAGTCGAAAAGTTCAGCATAGATTCCTGCAACTTATAATTAGGTTTCAACACCCCCGGAGTATCCGAAAAAACAATCTGCATATCATCCGTATTATAGATACCCATAATCCGGTGACGAGTAGTCTGCGCCTTAAACGTAGCAATTGAAATACGTTCGCCTACCAACACATTCATCAGTGTCGACTTACCCACATTGGGATTTCCTACTATATTCACAAAACCAGCTTTATGCATCGCCTTCCATTTATTGATTTAGACAAAAAAACGCATCGAATCGAAATAAGATGCGTTTTATGTGATTTATATTAGCAACTTTCGTTACTATTCTTTTTTCCCGTCGTAACCCCATTTCACATACACGGCACCCCAAGTAAATCCGGCACCAAACGCAGTGAAAATAATGTTATCGCCTTTCTTAAGTTTCTCTTCAAAATCCCAGATACACAATGGCAGCGTACCCGCACTCGTATTACCGTAATGCTGAATATCCACCAGAACTTTCTCCATCGGAACTTCCATGCGATGAGCTACCGCTTCGATGATGCGCATATTGGCTTGATGGGGAACAATCCAGTCAATGTTATCTTTTGTCAGCCCGTTCTTTTCTGCTATAGCTGCACTGACATCAGACATATTAGAGACAGCGTACTTGAACACAGTTCTACCTTCCTGATGAATATAATGCATTTTATTGTCAACCGTGAAATAAGAAGGAGGACAAACCGAACCACCCGCTTTCATGTGGAGGAAAGGCAATCCCTTACCATCAGTTCTCAATATAGCATCCATAATTCCCAAGTCTTCCGTGGTCGGTTCAAGCATAAAAGCTGCCGCTCCATCACCGAAGATAGGGCATGTTGCACGTTCTGTGTAATCCACCATTGATGACATTTTATCGGCACCAACAATGATTACTTTTTTATATCGTCCCGAACGAATAAAATTGGCAGCTGTTTCCATCAGATACAAGAATCCGCTACAAGCAGCCTGTAGATCGAAAGCAAAAGCATTTTTTAGTCCGAGTTTATCACAAAGAATAGAAGCTGTTGAGGGGAAATGATAGTCAGGAGTAGTAGTTGCAACGATAACTAAATCAATGTCATCAGGATTTGAACCCGTTTTTTTCATCAACTGTTTAGCTGCCTTACGGGCCATATACGAAGTACCTAATCCCTCTTCGTTCAGTATTCGTCTTTCTTTTACTCCGATACGAGTCATAATCCACTCGTCATTGGTATCCACCATCTTAGATATCTCGTCGTTTGTCAAGACATAATCAGGTACATATCCTCCGACTCCTGTGATTACTGCATTTATTTTTTCCATCAATTCTGTTTTAATTTAGCAATACATCTAATACTTAAAGCAGCCGGAGAGCATTGCTCTCTGGCTGTTTGATAAGTATAAGCTTATTCAGACTGCAATTATACAGCAGCTTCTTTTTCAATTGCCAACTTACCTCTGTAGTATCCGCAAGCGCCGCATACTGTGTGGTAAACATGCCATTCACCGCAGTTCGGGCAAATAGCCAATGTAGGAGCTACTGCTTTATCATGAGTTCTTCTCTTTGCAGTTCTTGTTTTTGATTGTCTTCTCTTAGGATGTGCCATTTTCTTTTAAACTTTAATTATTATCTAATATTTTTTTTAATTCATTCCAGCGCGGATCAATCTGTTCCTCCGCTTCATCTTCCACAACGATATCCTCACCAGCGCCAAAAGATTCTTCTGCATCGTCATCACCACTTGTTCTAAGATGCTTGTTCAGCTTACTGGTCACAGCTTTATTGCATTTACCGGGAGCATGCACATGCTTCATCGGGATAGCCAAAGCTATAAACTCGTACATAAACCAAGCTACATTGATCTCCCCTTCTTCCTCAGGGATCACAATCAGATTATCTCCCTCTTCAGCATATTCACGGCCAAATTTTACCATCAACTTATCTGAGGAAGTAACCGGCTGTTCCATCTCATCCAAACAACGGTCACATGGTACCCATACGATACCTTCTGTCTGGAAGCTCAATTCAAAAGCACGAGAGGTCTTTTTAACCGTCAACTCTACGTTGACTTTACCTTTCTGAACTTCAGGGCCATCAATATGAGCGAAAAAAAGATTGTCAAGTAGAAACTCATACTTACATGAGTCTGCTTGCATTCCTTTCAAATCAATTTTGTATTTATCAAACTTTCCCAAAGCTTCTTTTTTTTAATCGTTGCAAAGGTACAAAAAAAGCCCAAACGTTATGTACTACTTAACTAATTTTCATCTGAATCTTAAGTAGGTAGACATAATTCGGGCGACAAAGATACGAATAATAATCCTCATAACATACAAATTATCAGTAAATATTCGTATTTTAAGTAGTATTTTATTTATAAACGAGTGCATCAGTTCGGTTGTTATCCTCCCTCCTTCTTTTCCTACGTCTATAAACAAGTCATCCCCTCGTGTCTTCTGACCCAAGGGGATGAACTCTCTGAAAAAAACGGCGACTACCTACTCTCCCACTGTTACGCAGTACCATCGGCGTGATCAGGCTTAACTTCTCTGTTCGGAA